>JAABUH010000070.1_pt1 | contig 144747 bp, 128 predicted proteins | sample 5559121 | NCBI WGS metagenome assembly JAABUH01 (sample SAMN10711871, study PRJNA513364) | rock metagenome | isolation source: Antarctica rocks | place: Antarctica: Victoria Land, Battleship Promontory nord | collected 2015-12-28
GTTTTCTCCCCCAGAGGGTTTTGTCCACTCGATATAAGTAGCATAGAGTCCCCCATGGGTCGGGCCTAAACCGATGTCACAAGGGTGTATGAATTACAATTACAATTACAATTACAATTACAATAAATTTAAAAACTTATATTGAAGTGATTAACTTTTATACATAAAGCAAAGCTTATTTAGTTTGCTTAACTAAATGATTAAATAGTGAATAAAAGTTCATGTTAAAGTGATCAGCTTTCACAATACATCAATCATTTATTTAACTTGTTCAACTAAATGATCAAACAGCAAATTCAAAAACTTACATTGAAGTGATCAACTTTCATACATAAATCAAAGCTCATTTAACTTGCTTAAGTAAATAATTAAACAGTGAACAAAAACTTACATTGAAGTGATCAGGTTTCATATAATATTGATTTAACTCATTCAATTGAATAATTAAACAGTGAATGAAAGTTCACATTAAAGTAATTAAACTTTCGCAATTTCAATTTGTTAATATAATCACTTAAACATGTCACATACTTGTATGTGCATTCTAATAATTTAACTGCTCAATGAAAAGATATATTGCAGCAATTAAAGTTAAAATACATGTAATTTAACTTATATGCATCGCTTCAGTGTTACTATTTAGATAGATAACATTATGTTTCATAATCATAAACTGCATAAGCATGTAAGACTTGAAGAAATAAAAAAATTTCATTACTGCGTTGAGCTGTTTAATTGTTATTGCATTAAGTGAGTTCATCATCAATTTATTAAATTTTTTATTTTTTTATTTCTTCATTAAGTGCATGCAGCCTATGGCTATGGCACTGTCTAGGCGCTGTGTGTGTGCTAAGTTACATGTAACTTGACCAAAGTCGCTGCTTTGTATCTTCCCATTGATCAATCACACCGATAGTTTGCGCATACGAGCGCTCTCGTTCAAACCATTGCATCCGTACTCCCGTTTTCCTTCGCTCCTTCGCGCCCTTCGCACTCTACTCTTCCGTTCCTAATAACCATTTCCTCGTCGCAATTCGAGTATTTTTCAAATACTCTAGGGTTGCGATTCTTCCAATCTTGGTAATAAACAGTGTCATTATAATGTCTGTGTTTTTGAGCTGAGCTTTTTCCCTAAGCTTTATCTGCTCTGCTCTGTAATGCCTGCAGTTTAGCAGTAAATGCTCTGGCGTTTGCCTCGCCTTGCATATTCCATAGCATTTATTCGAATTATCCTCGGATAATCGCTGTAAATAGCTCTTGAAGTATCCGTGACCCATTTTCAGCTGAATAAAGGTTGAAAACGTCAGTCTGTCGATTTTCCTAAGCTTCTTCAGTGGTTTTTGCCTCATATTTACTTCCGATATGTGTTTTCGATACTGGTTTCCCTTTTTGGTGCTGCTGTTCCAAGCATTTAACCATTGTACTTCCGCCTCTTTGCAAATTTGCTTTTTGACGAAGCTTATGGTGGTTGCTTTCGTGTTGCCGGTAACTGGTAATTCCTGAGCAGCGATTTTGGCCAATTGATCTGCTTTTTCGTTCCCAATAATGCCTTTGCGACTCGGTATTCACTGTATGCGAATTTGACACTGATTTCGACGTAAATTGGTTAGGTTTTGTCGTATGTCATCGATTAACTTTGCATTGGCGTTGCTCTTTGCGTTTAGTCTTTGCAGAGTCATTTGACTATCCGTGTACACCCAAATTTCGCTCTTTTTGAGTGCTTTTTCGCTGCATATTGCTATTGCATCGCTAATAGCTTGCAGTTCCGCTTCCGTTATGGTGATTTTGCCTGAAACGCTTGTCGCTTTGCTGTATCTAACGGGTCCATGCGTGAATATCACTGCCGTTCCGGTTCCTGTTTCAGTTTCTGCTTTCTTTCTTCGAATTTGCGATGCGTCGGTATACACCACTATGTTTTTCGCCTTTTTGGTAATTCTTTCTAACTTTCTATAGTGTGTATTGACCGTATCGCAAGTTTCGCATTTTGAAAATTCGGTTTGCAGTTTTGCTAGATGCTCGATTTCTTGACCTCACGGTTTCTAAAAGTGGGGAATTTCGATTTCTTTTATTGAATTCAGTGTTTTTTGCACTTTGTTCAATATTCAATATATCTGCGTGGGTCTGTCTTTGCACTTCTTGGCTTTTTGCGGTAAATCCAACCTTGTCTCGTTCCAGTCCAGATATTTTGATGTATCAAGGTTCAGGTTCAGTCCGGTAGAGTATTGAGATGGGTACGTAATGTTAAATACATACTTTCATATATTTATTTGCTTTAATAAAGCTTTTGCAGTGTATTTCTTTGAAATCATCAAGATAATCTTGTTTTTTTTAAGTTTTAATCACTGTAATGATTTTTATATTGATTGCACTTTGCATTCTTTAGTGCATTGTTTACTGCACTTTACATTTTTATCATTTTTAATGTTCAGTTCTTGTTTTTTGAAATAATAATTCATCTTTTTTCATGATATTATATTTTCTGTAACTTTGACAAGAGTTTTTTGATGATTAAATTTTATTCATTTGTCTTTGCATTTGCTTTTGTATTTGTAAATTGAATCACTTTTTGTGCATATGTTAACTTCTGCATAAATTTTTGTGAAGCTTGCATGTTTCGCAACATTTGCTGCATCTTGTTGGAACCGTGCCTAGAATCTAACCACACTGCAGCGAGGTAGTGCGTAGCTGGATAGAATGTTTAATCAATAGAGGTAGCTATAACTAGAATATTAAGAATACAGAAGGAACCAAAGAGAGTTTCAAGCTGTATCTATAGTAGGGCAAAACAAAGGGGGCGAAGCAGGTTTGCTCGAGTACCGGAAGCGCTAGGATAGAGTGTCAGGGCTAGGGGTTTAACATGGGCCAAAACCCCTAGAGCCTATTGGCTAGGAAACCTTATTCAAACCCGACACACTCGTAACAGAAAAGAACAACCATAGGCTTCATTAAAAAGCAGATAGGCAAACAAGCAAAAGCACAATGACTAAATGCATGGAATAGCAGTATCAAAAAGGGAAACCAATATCGAAAACACACATCAAAAGTAAATCGGAAGCAAAGATCGCTAAAAGAGCTTTAGAAAATCGATAGACTGACATATTTCACCTTTATTCAGCTGAAAATGAGACACGGCTACTTCAAGAGCTATTTACAGCAATTATTCGAGAATAATTCGAATAAATGCTATGAAATATGCACTGCGAGACAAACGTTGAAGCATTTATTACTAAACTGCAAGCACTATAGAAGAGAGCAGATAAAGTTAAAGAAAAAAGCTCAGCTTAAGAATACAGACACAATATTGACGTTGTTTATAATCAAAATTAATAGAAGCGCAACATTAAAGTACTTAAAAAACACTCAAATTGCAACTTGAAGATGATTATTAGAAACGAAAAACTAGGGTACGAAGATCGCGAAAAGATGAGACTGATAATATCGAAACAGAACAAGACTATCAATCACAGTTTAACCTACATACAAAAGGCATGCAACGAAAGCATAGAAAACTCGATTCAGCGGCAAATTAATCTACTGCAGAGTCAAACAAACAGTAAACTAGAGACGATTTTGCAATTAATGCAACAAAACGCTCAAAAAATCAAAAAGAGAATCAAGATGAGACAAGTAGCGAAGAGTTCACAAATCTTGCAATTCATGAAGATGTTACAAATGTCGTAAAACACGCAAGCTTCGCAAAAATTCAAGTACTCTAATGTTGCACTTCTATCGATTTTGATTATGAACAACGTCAATATTGTGTCTGTATTCTTAAGCTGAGCTTTTTTCTTTAGCTTTATCTGCTCTGTTCTATAGTGCTTGCAGTTTAGTAATAAATACTTCAACGTTTGTCTCGCAGTGCATATTTTATAGCATTCATTCGAATTATTCTTGAATAATTGGTGTAAATAGCTTTTGAAGTAGCGTGTATTATTTTCAGCTGAATAAAGGTGAAATATGTCAGTCTATCAATTTTCTGAAGCAATCTTTGCTTCAGATTTACTTTCAATGTGTACTTTCAATATTGATTTTTCTTTTTGATACTGCTGTTTCATGCGTTTAATCATTGTGCTTTTACTTATTTGACTATCTGCTTTTTAATGAATTCTATGATTATTCTTTTTCTGATATTGATCATTGCACTTTTTCGTGCTGTGCTTTTGATCAATTGATTTGCTTTTTTGTTTTCAATAATGTTTTTGCAACTCAACATTCATTGTATGTGAATTTAACAGTAAAATTTGAGTGTATATAAACAGTCAAATGACGTTGCAAAAACTAAAGATAAAGAATAATGTTAATTCAAAGTTATTCAATGACATATGACAAAATTTGATCAACTTGCGTCAGAATCAGCGTCAAAATCAATGTCAAATTCACATACAGTGAATATCAAGTTGCAAAAATATTATTGAGAATGAAAAAGTGAATCAATTGATCAAAAGCGTAGCACAGAAAGATGCAACAGTCAATATCAGAAAAAGAATGATCATAAACTTCATAAAAAAGCAAATAAACAAAGAAGCAAAAGCACAATGATTAAAAGCATGAAATAGCAGTATTAAAAAGAAAAATCAATATTGAAAACACATATTAAAAGTAAATCTGAAGCAAAAATTGTTCAGAAAATCAATAAACTGATATATTTCATCTTTATTCCGCAGCTGAAAATGAAACATGATTACTTCAAAAGCTATTTACAGCAATTATTCAAGAATAATTTCAATAAGTGCTATAAAATATGCATGATGACATAAACCTTACTACTAAACTGCAAGCATTATAGAACAAAGCAGATAAAGTTAAAGAAAAAAGTGACATTTTTCATAATCAAAATTGATAGAAGCACAAGATTAAAGTACTTAAAAAACACTTGAATTACAATCTGAAATTAATTATTAGAAATGAAAAACTAGAGTGCAAAGATCATAGAAAAATAAAAGTATAAGTTTGAATGAAAGTGCTTATATGTGCAAACTATCAATGTAATTGATTAATGAAAAAATATAAAGCAGTAACTTTGATTGAGTAACATGTAACTTAGCAAGCAACAATGTCATAATCATAAACTTAATGAAGAAATAAAAAAATGATAAAATGCAAGTGTGAATATGCAGTTAACATGAATGATAATGAAATTTCAAGAAATAAAAAAGCGAAAAACAATGAAAAGTTTGCAAAAAGAGATTAAAGTTGAAAATAGCATTAATAAAAGTTATACAATTATTTTTAAAGAAAGTTTGATCAAAGAACTGCATGCAAAGATCGAGTTTTAAATCAGTCAATTAAGATTAATAAAATTGAAACAGAAAGAAACTATGTTAGAATAAGCTTATGTATAAGCTTATGTAATCATTCATAGTAGTGATTATTAAGCAGCGCAGAAGTTTCTAAAAGACTTCAATGTATTAGAATATTAATTTCTAATACATTCGCTGATTAGTAGTTTCTAGAAATTTCTACGAATCGCAATATTACAAATCAACCTTTTGATTTATAATACACGCTGATTATAGAAAATTCTAGAAACCGTCATATTAGAAATCAACCATTTTGATTTCTAATACACACTCATTAAAATCGTTTATATAAACGAGCGTTACCTTTGTGTAGATAGAAGCTCAAGCAAGTCAAGCTTATAGCAAGCAATACAATTTAATAAGATTTTTCTATTGATTATATAATCAATAGTTACCTCGCTACTATTATTTTCCCCTGCCTAACAGTATATTGTACCTGTTACCCTTTATAACCTGACAAACTATCAATCATAGTTTAATTTATCTACAAAAAAAATGCAATAGAAGAATAAAAAACTTAATTCAGCAGCAAATTGATTTACTGCAAAGTTAAACAAAACAGCAAATTAAAAATAATTTGCAATTGATAATAAAGAGTTTGCAAATTTTGCAATCAATACAAATGTTACAAAAATTCATGCAAAAGTTAACATATATACAAAAACTGACTCAATTCACATATACAAAAGTAAATGCAAAGACAGACAAATGAAATTCAGTCATCAAAAAACTTTCATCAACATTGCAAGAAATATTATATGATAAAAGCAAATTAATTGTCATTTCAAAAAAATGAGAATTAAACATTAAAAGTAATAAAAATGCAAAATGCAGTGAATAATGCACTAAAGAACACAAAGTGCAACATAATAATTGTTACAATAATTAAAATATAAAAAGATAATAACATTGTCTTAATGATTTCAAAGAAAATGTATTTAATGTCAAAAACATCAAGTAAGATGAAAAATGATACAAGATTAGTCTGAAAATTAAAATGAATATCTGAAAGTTAAGCGAAATTTTTTTAATTTTGAGTTGAAATTAATAATCAAATTAATATGATTATCAGGATCGAGCTGAAGAACTGCCACTCCTTCTGGCTCGGGGGATGGAACTCTGCGGCGGGTTGCTTTCGGGCCATTGCGCTTCAAGAAAGGCTTCTTGGGATTGGCTGAGGTTCTTGCAGGACCTGAAGCTCGTACAGATCGTGTAATTGGAGCGCGTTGATTGGTTAATGCAGCTTGCTGGGCTACTGCAGTCATTCTAGGCATTGTAGTATGAGGTTTAATTGGCTTTCGGGGGCGATGTAACGTGAACAATTAAAGCAGGTGAGGTTTTTTAGGGGTTTTAGGAAAATGCTGAAGGTGCGCGTGAAATTTTTGAAAGGTTTTTTTTCGCTCAAGGCCAATTGGCATAGACTTTTCGTACTCACGATAAGTAGGCTTTTAAGTAAGGCTCGAGCGCGTTTTTGCACGGCTGGTGAGGTGGTCACGCAAATTGCACGAACACTCAAAATCATCCCCCCATTTGCCAAAACCACCAACATAATTTGGTATCATGAGATATAATCAAAATATATAGCCATTACGGGCATTACACTGCTATAGGAATTTACTTGCACCAAATCTCGCCCCAGAATTTGGCTGTTCATCACCCAAATTTTGGTATCTTGAAATTGGGCGTGGTCATGTTTTCTGACATTGAATCCCTCAACCGAGCACGACTACTGACACGGTTGCCAAGTCCACGAGCAGAGCTGTTACGAATCCTTGTTGTCTCAGTCAGCTTAGACTTTAGCTCTGAGTCAACTTTGAGTGCCTGACGCGCATCTCATATTGCCAAGTTTAACGAGGCGAGATATCGTTTGTTAGTGCCTTTCGCGGTCCTCATGATGATGTGTACATTTGTCACACATACGATGATGATAGTAAATCTTGAAAAGTGTTTCATGGTTTGGACAAACCCTGGCGTTGGGCATCCAGACCCCCTTAGCAACGAATCTACGCCTGTCATAAGCAACGAGATCTCGCTGAGAGGGGAAAGGCCTCAATTGGAGCATAAATGCGGCAGGAGAGGCAACGAGAAGCTACCAGAAGCAGGAGAACTCCCCTTATCTAAGCAACAGGTAGTGGAGTGACTAACTAAGATATAAACAGGCAGGGATGAGCGGGCAAAGATGAGGAGAAAAGGAAGGGAAATGGGAGCGTGGTGGAATTTCGGCAAATGCACTAAGGCCCCTTTGCATGCTGACCGCATTCGACTAACCGCCAGTCAAGCTGGTACTAGACGACCTCACGACTGGTCGCTAGAACCTTCCTTAAAGGACCCCTGCCTTCCAGGACCCTGCCTTCCGAATGGTAAAGACTTCGGGCTTCAACCGAAACATTCTAATTCAACGATATACACTCATATTTTTTTCCATCTGCTATCTGAGGGAGACCCAAGGAGCACTCAGTCTTGAGCACTGTTTGCATCTTGTCTTAGTTTCAGAAGCTTGTCAAGCGACCCCACGCAGACTGAAAGCGCCGAAGGATCCCTTTGGTTCGTCAAATACACACTGCCCTAGTGTATTTGACGGTAGGCTCAGCATGAAAAGGACTCAGCGTCAAATGCATTCGCATCCAAAGGATGAGCCGGGTTGTTCGACAAGTTTCCTTGCAGTCAAGCATATTAGAGGTTTATTAGATATTTACCGATTGATAGGACTTGAAGAAAGCAGAGTTACGTGGGTGGCACTGGCAATAAGAACACCCACAAAGGATGAAATTTCGTCCCATTCACTTTGAAAAGAGCCTCCCATGAACTGCAATAAGGGAGAACTTCCTTAGTGAATCATCTGAGCAATCTCGTTCCTCCTCTAGTTGAATCTCGTTCTCCTCAAGATCTGCCAGTGAGTCCATAATGATGAATGCAATAATCGATTGTCCAATATCGATTGAGAGCTTGCCCATCAGGTTCTCGCAGAAATACGTTATCTATTCATACTCTGTCGTAAGGTGGCTCTTCAAAGGGCCAGCCTCATGGATGATCAAGAGCAGGGTCCACCCGCAGGTTCCTTCTCTCCTGAACGCGTCTATTGTAAGTTAAGTAGATACGATATGATAGACAAACAAGAACTGCCAGAATGCATAAATAACGAAACCAGACAACAAGACTCCAAATATTGATGCTTAAGCAAACCCGTAAGATGCGTCTTGAAACCTAAAGTTTTCTTGAAACTGGGCAGTAGCTAAGCAAACTTGCATGGCCGATAAAATGATTGTAACATAGACAAAAACCGCTAGCAGCCAGGCAAAATTCTTAGAGAAATATCTTGGTACCATGTTGGCGATGACATATACCCATGGACCATATTACCAAGCCTGGGACTCTTCACTCGGTACAGTTTGTTTAAGCGTGCCAAACGCAGCTCACCATATTTATACCTGTCGCTGACCAGCTCTAATGAATCCGGATTGACATGAGACAGGAAGTCCCCAATGAAGGTCGTCCAACCTACCCACTCAACAAATTTTGGTAACAGACCTAGGTCTTTGGCGAGGATGATATCACTCTGGTAGCGTATGAGCCAAGAGTACGACATCCATAGACCACAGGCAAACTTGAACAAGGCCTCATTCCCACACAGATGGTCGGTCCAAAAATCAGCACTCAAGAGATATTCTGGGAGAGGCTTCGGAAAAATTCGAGACTCGATCCAAACTAAGTGCTCATGTGGATCCTCAGTGATAAAGATTTCCGACCAATCAGTAGCTGTCGATGCAGTGGCCGAGCGCATCGTGGAAGACCAGCAAGCCACAGCTTACTGTGTATCTTATCGATCTTAGGGACATTCAGCTCAAGCTCAAGAAAACGCCTCATATCTTGTGCAGGCCGTAACAGTAGATGACCATCCTGTAAGATAGTTGGGGGATGGTGAATTGAAAGTTTTGCAAGGTCGTGAAGTTGATGAAGAAGCAAGCTTGAATGTCGAGAAAACGGGACATCGCGCATCTTTAACTCGTTACATCGAAATTTTAGTTGTCTTAGGGCCGGATGCTTAGTCATTGGAAATCTCACCTCAATCAGTGCGGAATCCATAACTTTAACGACCTATCTGCGAACTTACTATGGCTGCGTTATCCTCTTTTGAGAAGACAGGTTCGAGATCGTGTGTTCGATGCGTGCTGTGGGGCGATCTTGGACAGTAATTTTTTGTAGAAGGACCACCTGACGTGCAGCGTTTTAGAGAGCTTATATCTCGGCATTTTAGTCTCAAGCTTGCTTTTGTTCGGGCGGAAATGCATTAATTGAACGTAACAACCTCTTGTGCTGACTTCAGCAATGCCCATGCATAGAGTTCAGCCACATGCTTCACGTGGCTTCAAGATGGTCTCACCTCTCGCCTAAATCGACCTATTGTGGGCCACATTTCAATAACATAAGCCGCGTTCGAGCATGACCTTGACATGCATTATCGAACCAACGGAATGATGCAGAGAAGATCATAAACTCAGTACCTCTCTGTTAGATTGTTGAGAACAGCGGCACGTTCCATCCATGGCTGTTACGATCCTAGTCTTCGTCTATGTCATAGAGAACTCGCCTCATATGTGTAAGCCGCCAACCCCTTCGGGTCTAGCATAGGGCTAGGGCGCACACATATAACAGCGAGTTCTTTGCTATAAATACTCTTTCCTTCCTTAGTATTTATCTATTAGTCAAATGACACCCCTATGACTCGCTCTAGGCCGGCCCCTAACAATGGCCTCTCTGTCAAGCATTATCGCGAAAGCAAAGATCGTTACATATCGGGTCCAAGGAGTTCCAGTAGACTATGATGAAGAACTTTTGCGAAATGTTCTTCAGGACCTTCTCGGCCTCGACGAAACCGCACAACTACATGTGCATTCTCTTTGTCAGTCGCCGTACCGTGACGGTTTGAAAGTCGCCACTTTCACGTTCAAAGGACATTGTGACCGCCTGAAAGTCGCAAATGACAAGACAATGTGGGAGTTCTTTGATTCTCAGACTATCAAAGAGAATGGCAAATTCCAAAGGATAAAAGTCCCACTTGTGGTTGACAGTCATTTCCTTGGCTTCACGCCCTTGAATGAATGCACCGAAAAGGATCAAGATCAAATCGAGTAAGAATGTTCCAAATCGGGTACCATGTACTTCGTACTGACCAGGAAGCTGCATTGCCATCACAGGCTTAGCTGGTCATACCTTTGGCTCGTGGAAAGACCACGACTCCCAACATATGTGGTTGAGAGATGCTCTGCCGCACGATGTCAAAAAGCTAAAGGTCATAACGTATGGATATGACTCCAAGATGGAGCATAGTCTTAACACTCAGAGTCTGGATGACATTGCCAATGAATTCGTGGCTCAGCTGGCTACAATACGAGCGCATCTTAAGGTGAGTACATCTAGCGCTTGTTGGACGCATTTCCGTGCCACCAATGGAGGCGTTGAGCGATAAAGAGAAACTGGAATAACAATGGCTTGCACTTGATAGTCGCCTCGACTAGATCGATTGGTCCGGAATGGTACCGCAACAGATGCTTGTCGAAGCCTTGAAGGTTTCGGCGGGGTCTTCCATTCGTACCTGGGTCCTGGTTTGACTGAAAGTTCACAGTCTATTAAAGTTGGGACTAGAAAGACTTCCGAGTTATCCGAAAGCAGAATGGAAGGTCAGTTATCCTTGGCATTCGTGGCACTTTGGAATTCTATGTACAGCACCAGATCGTTAGCGTATTACAATCACACCAACGTAAGGTCCAGGAACAAGTCCAGATGTGATTATCACGAAAGCAGGGTAAGAATTACAAGCATGGTACGCACTCACGTCCGTCGTCTGCATTGGGGAGATCCCCAGGTCTCCACCATGAAAGTTATGGCAGCCGAACGGAATGGAAGCACATGAGCCAGTCATTTGTCATTGCGATTTACGGATCGTGAATAGAGTTGTGTCATACCTTAGTTCTACCAAGCTTGCACTGCTGGTCGGACGAAGTGATGACTGTCATTCATTGGACCTCGCGCCTTCCTTGTTCAGTTTAAGTCTAAGCCCAACGCTATGGTTCGAAATTCACCTATTGAAATTCGTAGAAATTCGAGACCCATCAGAAACATGATCGAGTTGAAGGATATTCCGTGCTCTCGGGTGAAACTTCGGCGTTCGTAGCTGGAGAAGAAAGTGGGTCGAGGCATAAGTTTGTGTAACTGCTCGATGAAATAAAGCTTTGATCGCCTCTTCGCCTTGTGGTGACAATCTGATGAAATCGACCGAGGCAGCCTCGTCGCGATTCCGAAGTTTAAACTTTCTTCTTCTTCTTCTTCTTCTTCTTCCTCTTCATGCGGGTTGAAGTGTGTTCTGCATGGGGGCGAAGTTGGAAAACATGTCTCACTTCGTATGATCTTCGAGCTATTGACTTTGAACTATAATCGTCATCTTGTGAGAGTTTTGATATCGTGCATAAGGAACGACTGTACGACATGATTGCGTAGGTACGATTCGGTGCACCGGCGATCTCTTATCAACCTTGACGAGAGTCATGAGATGCGGATAGGGGGTTCTGGCTTGTGGGTAATTTGCTTTGAGAGAAACTTTGCATCCTCACGAGACTTTTCCACTCTCCGGCCAGTCACTAACAGTGTGGTATCATCGCTCGTAGAATACAGGGGCTGTTAGGGCTGTTTCGGGTGCCGCTTTCCTGACGCTTATCTCTCTTGAACTTACTATCAATAAATATTGGCGATGCACAGGGAAAACGCCTTCGCTGGCCGAATTCGCTACGAATCGAATGGTCCGGCTTCTACCTTAAATTTCGCGGGGAGAATTCGGTAGCTTCCGCGCGGCGGGGAAAATACGAATCGTTCGATCTTGCCAATTCAACTTACTGCCAAGGGGCTTTTACTCAATTTCGGTTCAGGACATGGAGATTCATGTCGTTTGGCCGACATCTATACGAAGATATAAAGATGATAAAAAACATCCATAACATAAATGGGATGTAACATTAAAATGGTCGGAGCCAGTCTGAAGAACGAAGAATTTTTACTTGATGTTGGAAGAGGCTGGATGCAGGTGGCGCAACGGCATCATAACCGCATCGCAAACGCCGTACAACAAACCGACATATAATTCCCATCCAAACAACCGATTAGAATGTTAATCGCTGGACCTGTCCCGTTGTCTGGAAGGCGGCAATTCCCTAATCTCACGAACCTTTGCTCTGCCTCCACACTACTCTGTTTGATTGAAGGTCTAGGCCTTTGATGTACTTTAGCAGTTTTAGTACTGCTACTGTACCTGCAACTGACGCTACTCCAACCAATTGAGGCCAGTCGAGACACGATCATCACTTCCATGTCGATTACGGACATATCCACTGGTCTGTTTCGTAAGGCAGTCAATTATTGAGGACCCGGCTGCTTCGGCTGCAGGTCAGTCCGCTTCAATGCCATGTGGGATAAACGCTCAAGTAGCTTTTCTCTCCCCATTCCCAATTCGATCTTTGTGAGTTCGACAACAGCCAATTCAATTAAGCTGAAGCGATGGAGACGCCTCTAGACAACAGAACTGCAGGAGCAGGTGTCTTGGAAAAGACAAATGTCCCTTCATCAGAAGTCTCAACGGAAGTGGGAATCAATGCCTCCGGCCACAAGCAAGAGCTTGAAAGAAATTTCAACCTTCTCAGTATATGTGGTGTCGCCGTGACCACAGGGGTGAGCTGGACATCTGTTGGCGGTAGTATCGTAAGTACTTTGATCAGTTGAACAAGAATCGTGTCTGAGAAACTTACAGGTCGTTTCTATCTACAATGGCGGTCCACCTGGAGTCGTCTATGAATTGTATGTCTTGGTATCTGGGCGCCAAGAGAATACAACTAATAGCAAACAGCATCGCCGTTTCTGTCTTTTACTTCCTCATCGCTGCATCCCTCGCCGAGCTGGCCTCAGCGATGCCCTCATCCAGTGGTGGTTGGTTAAATCCTGCAGATATCTTGGTGAACAACTCTAAATTTACATGCTCACAGTCTACCACTGGGCCACCATAACAGCTGGAAAATATGGCCGACCCGCCGGTTTCTTCGCCGGTTGGTGGAACTTTCTCGCCTGGATCTTTGGCGCTTCGTCTATTACCTCTATCCTGGGTAATCAAGTCGTCGCCATGTACGCCGCCTTCCACCCCGAATTTCAGGCCCATGCATGGCACGTCTTCGTCGCATACATCTTATGCGGCTGGATTTGCTGTGGCACCGTCCTCTTAGCTAATCGGGCTTTGCCCAAGATTGAAATCCTCGGCGGCTTTCTTATCCTCGCCGGTGTCATTATCACCATCATCGTCTGCGCCGTCATGCCCACCACAACCGGCATGGGACACGCCTCAAACTCTTTCGTGTGGCACGAATGGTCGAATGGAACAGGCTACACCCCCAACGGCTTCGTCTTCGTCGCTGGCATGCTCAATGGCGCCTACGCTATCGGCACTCCTGATGCAGTCACCCATCTCGCAGAAGAAATCCCCCACCCCAGCAAAAACGTCCCCAAAGCCATCCTCGCCCAAATGGTCGTCGGCTTCTGGACCGGCTTCCTCTACCTCATCGCCATCTTCTACGCCGTCAACGACCTCAACGCCGTCCTCACCTCCAACTCCACCTTCCCCATCGCCGAAATCTATCGCCAAGCCACCGGCTCCGCCGGCGGCTCCGTCGGCCTCCTCATCATTGCCTTCCTTCCCACCTTCGGCACCGCAATCGGCTGCTACATCACGGCCAGCCGCACCTTCTGGACCCTGTCCCGCGATAATGCTACTCCTGGTGCCAAATTCTTCGCCCGCATCCACCCCACCTTCCACAACCCCTTCAACAGCATCGCCCTCTGCGGCGTCATCTGTACCATCATGGGCTGCATCTACGTCGGCTCCACCACGGCCTTCAACGCCTTTGTCGGCTCCTACGTCATCCTCAGCACGCTCTCCTACCTTAGCGCCATCCTACCCCATCTCCTCAGCAAGCGCAACAACGTCGCGCCCGGCTGGTTTTGGATGAAGGGCGGGGTGGGGTTTGCAGTTAACGCGGTCAGTGTGTTGTATATTATGGCGTTTATTGTCATTTTTTGCTTCCCGTTTAATATGCCCGTTGCGGCGAAGACTATGAATTATGCGGCGCTGATTACGGGGGGGTGTACGTTGTTTGTGGGTGCGTGGTGGGCGGTGAGGAGGAGGGGGTATGTGGGGCCGCAGCTTGTGCCGGTTGGTGAGGAGCATTTGGCTAAGGATGCGATGTGAGCGAAGGCGCTGTGATTGGGACGCTGGAGGAAAAGGAAATATGCTTGGTAGTGGAATATGCTTGGGAGGATTTAGATAGGCATGATGCCGGGAATAGAGATGTCCACACTGGTTGTCTGTCCAAGTAGTAAAAAGTTTGTAGGGAGGGTGGTTGTAGATAGATAGATAATCTCCATCCTCTGACAGCATCCATCAATATTCCGTCGCCATGCACCATTATTCTCCTCAATCAAAATATAGTTCAACTATTAGAGACCTGCTCCTGAGGTCAGCATAAATAGATGATCCAAAGATAGGTAGCAGTTGACGGTAGTTGTAATAGCTATCTATTTACCGTGCTCGAGGATACGAGTTAGCCCTATGGCCCAACACCTTGCTTAGTAAGCATACGGAGGTGTCGGGGTTCAGCGCCTATGAGGTGTTGATATCTCAACTAACATCGAACGGTGCACCGCTTGCGAAATCGGCATCTTGGGAATTTGGACATATATCACACATTGCATGTCCTTCATGAGAGACATGCAAACGTGCAGTGAAAAGCGGCAAATTCGAAGGTAGATAATTCTACATGTGCAGGTGTAAAATCGGTAGGATCTGAGTCTTGTTGCGCTGAAGGGAAAGGAAAGGGGGCAGTTTGTCCATGCATACATCTCATTCGGATTCCTCAGTGCTGATGCCGTCCATCGCGTTTATTTTCTCCCCAGAAGAACGTCGCACATCTACCAGTCGAATTTCCAGCCAAGATTCCATCTTGACGGGGTGGAATGGGTTTCGTTTCCCTGGGATGTGAGACGTCGGTGAGATGATGGGATTGGCCGTTGGGGAGATCAAAGCACAACACGGGAAAGAGAGGGGAGTTTCCACCATTCTGAAAACCATCCTTGCGGGTTTGCTTTCTTGGTACGAGCATGGAAGGATTTCTTTGCAGTTCGATCTCGGGCGTCGCGTGGGAAGGAGAATGGGAAGAAGAGTGGAGATGGTGCGGAAAGCCCTGAGGTGTCGGGATTGCATACTTTGGGTGGCGGGCTGACTGGCTGACTGGCTGGCTGTGACCATCGTGAGGTATGTGTACGAGGTGATGGCGGGAGGGAGAATGGCTGCTGTAAGCGACATTTTGTAGTAAACCAAGGTCGCAGTGATACTAGAATCTGCGTCGACTTTTTCCGAGTGAAAGGTGTACACGATGGGGGAAGTGGTAGAGCGTATGTACCTCAGAACACGTTTGTCGATACTCCCAACTGCTCTGAACGTCAAGACGTCTGTTTTGATTGGGCGTGCTCGAATTGTATGTGTAGTGTAGAAGGATAACGGTTGAGGTATCAGGAAATAGAGAGCGTGGAAGGGGAGTAAGAGGAGGAAAAGAAGGAGCGGGTCGGAATGTGTCGAGTTGGGTTAGATAGCGATATGGATGAGCGCTTTTTCCGCCCGCGGGAGCGTGGTGATAGTTCGAAGAGAATAAACAAGAAACATACAGTCAAAGAACGCTCTGCGGATAAGCATGATCACCTTATTGCGAAGAGAATGTGTGACAGATCGACCAGACGAATAATCAAGTTCTTCGAAAGGACGTAAGAAAAGTGTCTGATTGGAAAGAAATTTCTGGTGTCAATGTTGCCGATGTTGATAAGAATCAAGATTCTTATGATGCTTTCCATAATTTAGGCGATCTTTATGCTGATCAGGGCAAGATGATAGAGGCGGAGAAGATGTATCAGCGGGCACTGGATGAATACGAGAAAGCATGGGGCCCCGAGCATACATCGACACTCAACACCGTCAACAACTTGGGTAATCTTTATAAAAATCAGGGCAAGCTGATGAAGGCGAAGAAGATGTATCAGAGAACACTGAAAGAATATGAGATGCTTAGAGACTCAACCCATTCATCAACGAAGGGAATTCGTCACAATCTAAGCAATCTTAGCATATGAGAGATGAAGCATCATAGATCTCTTCACACACTGTGTTCAATTGTCTAAGAATCATGATCAGCAGAAGAGCTGTCTTGACACTGTTGTTGATGCATTCTCGATCTATGATACTTTCGTCATCATCTATATTAGTTGTCTGCAGCAGCTCAAAATGTCAAGCAGAAACAATCATATCTCGCAAACGCATATTCATGAAATGAGCAAGAATGTATAAGAGATCAGAACACATTGTCGTATTCTGACGTTTTCTTCTTTCTTCAGATTTGAAATGATTTTAATGAACTCTGATTCTCTTCGTCTGTGTTTTTGTAGTTTTGTTCTGTCTTTTTATCTCTTTGATCTTCTTCATCATCAACTCACTTCTGCGCAGTCATGTGTTTCAGCGTACTTTGTATTTGTAATCACTCTTGATCTGTTTCTTGTCAAGTCTTCTTGCGATTTTCTATTTCTTCTCTTCATCATATATTTAACTCTTGATCTCAAGACTGATGATGAATTGATAAGATGTCGTTGATAGAGTGAGAAGAATCAATGATCGCTATTCATCTTCATTTAGATCATCTCTGCAATGTCTTGACTAACATCATCACTCAATTTGATCGAGTACGCTTCTAATTTCAAAAGATACTGATAGAGAAGATTTCATTCAATCTAGTCAAAGAGTTTAGATCAGAAATTATGTCACAAGACAGAAAATCATATCTGAGATTTGTTCTCTTTAAAGAAGACGTCATGAATGTCTTGCAGAATGATTCTTAGAATGTCTTGCAATTTCTTCAAGTTGATGTTAACATAGAATATCAAATTCGAAGTCTTCTTGTTTAATGTCTCTCAGCGATCAAGCTTCTTAATCACATTGCTCTACTTATCAATTTGTGCGCGAGCGACAAAGACATTAGCTTGATCACATAAGCTGACAATGAAAGAAAATATTGATCATCAACAGTTTTATACTTCAGTCTTGAACTCGAAGCATTCAAAAGAAGTCAAGTCACATGATAGTAGTTTCTTGAGTGTTTGAAACAGTAGAAGATCATGAAACTGATCAAACATGATGTCAATCAAAGCTTTTCAATGTAGAAAAGATCTTTCATTATGATTGTTCATTAAATGATGATCTCTGAAGAAATTTGAATGACTAATCTGCGCGCGAAGTGCATGCAATCGACGTATGAATCTTTGATCATAAATGTCTCGAAGATGATCAATAATCTTGTCAAGATTCTCTAAATGATAATCATTGTAAAACTTGTTCATACTTTGAAAAATGCATCTTGCTAGATTTGAAAAGAGTTAAAGTTCATACGATCAAGTAGTTTCAGCTTTGCATCAGAACACATTTCACATATGATTCAATTTTATTAAATAGTGTTGCTAGCATTATATAACAAGTTTCTGCGACATAAAATTCTCTGCTCACTCAAAATTCTTGCAACATAAGAATTCGTACAATATAAAAGTTTCTACGAAATGTAAACTCTCAGAGCATAGAATTTCCCACTTCTGTCAATTCTTCGCTTTATTGAATCAATCTCTCACGTCATTAGATCTTCTACTTCATTGAAACTTTCAGATCACAAAAATTCTCACGAATAAAAAGATTCTACGACACAAAATTTCTCAGAGCATAAAAGTCTCTGATCGCTTGAAGACTCTACTTGCTCGGAGATTTTACTCGCTCGAAGTTTCTATGATACAAGAATCATATCAAAGAAGTGAATAAACTCACTTTAATCACTCTGAATTCTACTGAATACAAACTTGATACAACATTGAAATGAATACAACTCATGACTCATGATGTGAAACACTTTCAATATAGACATCTATTTATGAGAAAAGTGACAGTACACATCTTGTATCACAGAACAGTAAAGTTGCTGATATCATTAATGTAATTGAAATCTATTTTAAGAACAGCGATAATGTAAAAACTGCAGATCGTGACGAGAAAATCTTCAATCGCGCAAACAAAGACACAGAGAAATGAAGAATAGTTGTAGTTCTTTTCTGTCAAGTTATAGATGATGTTCTTTAATACTAAAAAACTCAGCGATACATCATAAATGAAAACAGAAGATATTGACAATCTAACGTCAATATATATTAAGATAGTACTGTTCAAAAGAACGAAACAGTACAACGCATTAATGATAGCAGAAAGATATGAAATAAGTCAAGTTGAATATTGAATAGAAGCTCTTGAAAGAATAGAATGATTGAAAAATGTATGATGATCTTTGAAGAAATTAGAGATACATGATCTGTGATAGTGAGTGATGATTAAGTTGATGTCTTGTGCATCAGTTCTGCATGATTCTGCAAATGCGTTTTGTTTTTCAAGATAGCTTTGCATCTTGAATGAGAACATATGATCGATCTTACTGTTCAAATGATGATGAAGATGCTTTCGATAAAAGTGCTTTTTCAGATCATCGTGACTGTAAAAAAACTTCAAGCGTGTCTTTGTTGACAGTTCTTCACAATTGAGACAGAAAATACATTGAGTGAGCTTGCATTCAATTGAAATAAAGTCTGAAAGACTTGATGACGTCAGATTTCATTCAAGCTTGATATTCATAAAGATAGAGTTTCGACAACGAAAATGATGATCTTTCTGCAAGTTGCAAAGAGCTGTCAAAACGTTGATTGCTTTCACTCGTCGTTTGCACTCTTCTTTCAAAGATGAAGCGATGAAAACGAAGAGTATATCAATGATTCTGACGCGTTCAATAAAGACGTAAGCTGCTGTTTTTATCGTTTTCTCATCGACGAGTGACAGTTCTTTCAGTTGTTGTTGAATATTGATCATCGACTGCTCTCTTTTATATCTCGCTTTAATCTCTTTTAACAAAGACTTCTCATATCTTCATTTTTGATTACGATGAGCGCGATAAACTTTCTGATACTTCTTGTATACAAACGTGTTCTTGATGCTGATCATGATTCTTTTTTGATCTTGAAAGACTTTCTTCATTGATCTTAGTCTTCAACGTAAAAATCTCATTTCAGAGTGATGATCAATCTTCGATTTTTGAGCTGCTTCAAGTCTTTGAGATCGTCGATGATTGATTGTGCAACTCATTTCACTAATGACTCTTATCAAGATCGTTTATGATTCTAAGTCGCAATAGATGATATGAATGTTGATCATGATATATCTTGAGAGATAGCTCTTCTGAAAGACAATGAAATTGTGATGTTGCAGAATCAGATTTCATTGTGACTCGCTGATGAAATTTATATACTCATTAACTGAGAGTTCAATGAAAGATCAATCATGATTGTGTCATTTATTGCTGTTGTCAAGAGTCTCATCATTGTCACGTTGAAAAATATATGAATCAGTCGAAAGCTTCATGTTGATGACACTTTCAAGATTGATTATTTGAGAACGAAGAATGCTATTCATCAAAGCTTTCATGTTCAAATCTTTCACTTCGTTCAAAATGCTTTTACATTAACAAAACAGAGAAATAGATTGCATCTTTTTTTTGATGAGCAGTTTCAGCTGATGCTGTTTGAAAGAAATTCGAAAATGAAAGAATTCTTTGACAAAAGTCAGTTTAGATACGATGAAAACTTGATCAATGAAGATCAAAGCTAGTATAATTATATGAGAACAGAATAATAAGCATGATTCATTCAATACATCAGAAATATTGAACTCGTTTCTGTGATAATCATCAATCAACACGTCAAGTTGCTGCGTGACAGCAAAGTGATATGAAAGAAGATATTTACAAGTCTTTCTCATCAAGATAGCTCTTCGTATACTTGTATGCAATTTTCATTAATACTTGAGATCATTTCTCTTTTTGAGAATACGAAAGCAATGTGATCTTGACGTGTTCATAGCAGATTGCTAAGAGAATGACAGATCAATTGTTGATAATTTCTGTCAGCTGCATGATCAAGATCAGCTGCATGCAATGTTGCTCATGATTGAAATTTATCTCAATGAAGAGATACAATGTCTTGAGAAGTTCAAACTCATCTTCGATACACATGATTAATTTCTTCTTCTTCTTCATTCATAATCTGTGTTTGATAATCAGTCACTGTCTCATCTGCTGCTTATTAGCAAAAACAGAGATCAGAAGATGCTTGCATACTTTGTGCATCTGACTCTTGATGAGCGAATCGATTTTCAGAGAGCTCATTTCTTTCTTTTGCATCAGACAAAACATGTTTCAATATATTTGCAAAATGCTGATCACATTCACAATATCTTTTCAACTGAAGAGTAATCAGTCAAAGAAGATGTAAAGAACATTGATTGAGATCTTTCTGAGAGTTGTGAAAGAGTCTTTATTGATGAATTCGCAGTATTTGCTTGACGTGAATCAGATTTCATCAATTCACGAGTGATAGATGAAAGATCTTTTTAACGATATCAAAGATTCTTGACTCAGCTTTGCAGATTCTCATTGCTCATCTTGAAAACTCGTTGAATGAAAGTCAAAATGTTCAACTCAGCTTTCATCTGCTTGTAGTATTTCATCAAGTGTTTCATCGTAAGTTTCATGACTTTCACATGTCTTTGAGAAGTTATAAAATCAACATGCGTGAATAATACATGATTGAGATGTAAGTTTAAAGATGAGAACGAAGATGAAAGAGAAAAAGAAAATAAAAAGCTATACGAAGAACAGAGCTGTCAGAAATGATCGAATAAGTAGATTGTCTGAGCACATAAGTCAATTTTGAAGACAAGAAGAGAAAGAAAAGAGAACAAAAGTATTCAATATATAGCATTACACGAAGAAAAGAAGAGAGACTGAATAGAAAGCACTTAACTGAGCGACGTGATTTTGAAATAATCATGTCATGCAGAAACGAAACTAAGTATGAATGTTGAGTGTGAGATAAGATGCAGAATGCAAAGTGCAAGATGAATTGATGAAACTTTTGCTGCTAAAAGCAATAGAGCGACAAGATACATTTAATCAAAAGACAGTTAAAAACAATGTTCAAATCTGTCGAAAAGAGCAGTCTTTGCGTCATTTTCTCATTCAATTTTATATTTTAACTTTTTTATTATATTATATAAAGATTATAATTATACAAAAGTCATATTTATACAAGTAATACAAAAGAGTAAAAAAATTTATTTATTAATTAAAAAAAATTTATAACTTTAATAATTATCTTTTTTTCTTTTCAATTTTCTTATTCTCATAATTAACATTAAATAGCATAAATATTATATTTTAAGAAATAACTTGTGTAAGAAAAATAGTATACATAATAATGTTTCTTAATGCATGTAAAAAACTTTTCAATATAAGTAATTATTTTAATAACAATTATGTTCTTGATGAAAGAAAATCATGTATATAAAACTTTAATGTTAATAATATTTTCACCTTAAAAATAAAATTCGTAATAAGAAAATAAGAAAATATAAAAATTTAATACACATTATTTAAACTTATTTTTCTTTTATATATAACATGTTTAAATATTATTATATAATCATTTATAAAAAAACAGTAAAGAAATCTTTAAATTCTATTAATCATTTGTACAATACTTTGTGTAATAATGTTATATTTTATCAAATATTTTAATTGTAATAAGAATGATGATACTGCAGTAGTGAAATGAATGTGAAGAATTTAATTGAGTGTAAGATTAAAATTAAAATTTTAAGTTTTAAAAAATTGTTATTTGCTTTTATCTGTTACGAGTGTGTCGAAATTGAATAGAATTTTCTAGTCGAAAAGCTCTAAAAGTTATTGTCAAGATCAAAGAATTATTCTAAATTAGACTAACTTAGGCTAAACTAGACTAATGATCGCATGAATGAACAAAAAGTTTTCTAGTCGAAAAGTCACAGACCATCACATGCCTCTAGTTTCAACATCTTTAACTAGCGCGAACCCTAAGTTCTACATAAATAGTGTTTCAGATGCTTTCTATCTTCTGTATTTTTAAACTTCTAGTCATAATATCACTATTGATTTAACTATTCTAACCAGCTTTTTTGTAGTGGTTAAATTCTAAACTCGATCTCAACATTATTTTAATTCAAACTTAAATAGTTAAAAGCAAGTGACAATTAATATTAATAAAGATATTTTTAATTTTTTATCATTTGATATTCAAGAATTTAAAAATTACAAACAATACACTTTATTACGCAGTATTATAAACAATGAGTTTTTCAAATGCTTAATATGCTTTCAAGTTTTTAAAATCTCTGAAATTTTTAAAATTTTAGTAATATTGCTATTAACAAAGACAAGTAAAAATCAAACTTTAATTTTACGTTATTTGCTGTATTAAAAGTTGAGATTTTTAACATTTATTACTAATTAAATAAACAATATTTATAATAAAAAACTTAATTAACTTTAAGCATAAAAAGAGCTGATTTTGCATGCAAAATTATTCAAATTAAATTTTAATTAACTTTTGAAGATTAAAACAATTCTTAAAATAAATTCTTGACATGTAAAATTACTTAAGATTTAACTCATAAAATTACTTTTTTGCGCACAGTTAACTTATTTATATCTTTATTACTTTGAAAAACATAACTGTAGCTTTGATTCAAATAAGTTTAATGCTTCGTGTTACGATCCTAGCTACGCACCTATGTTGGTAGCTATGTTGGTGGCTATGTTGATGACTATCGCCGGCCGCTCGCCGCTAGGCTATAGGGTTGTTCCGAGGCCAACCCTATTCAGGGTTAGCTTATGTTCTCCTGAGTCATATAGATAGCCGGCTCTTCCCTTCTAGATACTTTCCTTCCTTAGCATTTATATACTCGTTACATTACACCCATATGACTCGCTCTATGCTGGCCCCTAACACTTCGTACCTCATTGTCAGAGTGATTTTGCTTTGAGTTGCATCATCAAAGTTTCTGATGTTGAAAATAGAAAAGTTGATAACCTTCGCTTTATAGAGCTGATAGAGCTGAACTTATCTGCAGAGTTTTCATCTTCTTGTCTATCACATGCTCATCTATATGCTCAGCATTCTACTCGCTTATCTTTATGTTTATCTACGTGCTCATCTACATGCTCATTTATTTCGCTCTATAACACGCTCTATAATACGCTACACGCGTCGTTTGTTTCTTAATCTGCTTCAAAGCTGAATGACTAATCATTGAATTCACTTTATAGACAAACAGTCAATTCGCTTCATCTGCTCAATAACAAAACGTTGAATTAACTGAATAGTCACGCAGTAAATTCGTGTCTTACATTTTCGATAACTGCACATCAAATACGTTCTCTACCAAGCATCAAATATGCTTTCTACCAAGCACTTATAATACGCGTCAATCAGACTTAATAAGACGCGCATGACTTTCTATCTACTTTTCTACCTACTCATCTATTTACTCATTTACTTACACGACTTTCTATTAAGCATTCTATATAGTCAATACTTTGTTTATGAAATAATTAAATTACTAGTTAAATAAATAACAGTTAATGTTGTTATTATTTAAACAAATAAACAAACGATTCAAATTTACATTAATGATTAAAATAATTGTAATAAGTTTAAAAGTTCAAAGAACTTAAAAAGTTTGAAATTTTATGTATAACACTCAAAAGATAAAAAACGAATGTGTATTTTAAAAACAATTTATCTTTTTTAAATTACATTTATCAGCGAATTATCAGATTTTCATTAATTTTAATTTTTGAAGAAACTTTAAAAAAAAAACTTTCTTTGTTTATAAATTTTAATAAGCGGACGGCAAAATTACTGTCGTTTTCGACTAGCGCGAGTGCTGCTTTTGACCGTTTCTTTGCCGAATCCTTTTCCTTTGAATTTGTAACGTCCGCCAGTTCTTGATGAGATACTCACACCTCGCAATTAATCGTCTAAATTTCTTTCTCACTTGTTTCATACATTAGCGATGTCCCTTCCTCCATCTTTGACACGCTTTGTTCCGCTCTGCCCTTACTCATTCTCCTCTTCCAACCACTACTGTTCTGTCTCTGTTGCTATTGTCCACTCTCTACGATCGACAGTATGGCTGTTGAGCAGTCTGCAGAATACTACAAGCAAATGGAGGTCGATTTGAATGTTTTGGCTCTCTCCCAACGAGTCTACGCAGAAGGCACAGAGGATTTGCAGAGCTGGATTAAGAATCTCTGGTATGAGTAAGGGGAGCTTTTCATCTGTGTTCAATGAACCGGAGAACACTGACGGACCTTTGTAGATATTGTGTGTTTACAGAGAAAGATCCCATCGTCTCCCTGAAAGGCATTTCGATCAACGTCCTTTACGTCTTTTTCGACTGGCTCCTCACCAATCGAAAAGGTACTTTGGGTGCTGCCAGCACTCTGCAAACGTACTGGAATGTGTTCTGCTTGATGCGAAAGAAGGAGACGGGCTATCAAATGATTGACCCGCTTGTGAAGAGTCAAATGCACGGAGTAGGTTCGCATCGTTACATCTTGCTCTTCGCTAATTCATCACAGGTGCGGCAGCAGCTCGCCATCAAATATGGTTTACGAACAGAGAAAAAGAAGAAACCCATTATGCGTGCGGAGGACGAGTTTGAACTCCTCAAGACCCTTTATGTCTCTTCTGAGGTGGTGTTCAAACACGAAAGACATCGCGTACAATTGGCCTTAATTATGCAATTGGCCGGGATTACTGGGAATCGACCTGCTGCTCTCCTCGCAATCTGTTATCGGCATGTCAAAGTTACTTTGCTTGCGGACCCCAATGGAGGAGAACGACCACGAGTGATGTTGGAGATCGTGTATTCCTATACCAAGGGTTATCTCGGAAACAAAGACGTGTTCGTACATCCGTTACACGTTCCAATTGCGTTCGACTGCTAACGACGATAACAGGAATGAGTTTGGCATTCCCGATGTGCCAAATGAGCCATGTCTACTGCTTTGCCCCCACATTACGATGTTGGCACTGATCTTCGCTGATGAAGCCTTCGCGGTCCCTGAATTGACGTCAACGGAACAACTATTTCGTCTCCGAATTCCCCCTGGACAGAAACAGTTAGAGCTTCCCCTCAAAGAAGAGGTGCAAGAAATGCCCGTTTTTCGCCGATGCAAGAGCACGATTCATGGGGTGCAAATTTCGAGGGCAGAGGCCTTGGCGGACTCCACTCTTCGCCCACAAATGGTTGATTTGGGCAGCGCCACCGGCATGGAGCTGCAGACTGGTCCATATACCTTTCGACGTGGCAACGGAGAAGCTCTCGACAACAGTAGTGGGTGACTTAAATCTTCTGATTGATAACTCAACTTAACAGCCACTAGGCTTTATCACCGAAGCGCAACGAAACTTAATCTTGCAGCATCACAACTCCACGGTCTTTCAAAAGAACTATGCCTCGAGATACATGCCTGATACTCAAGCGGCCTACCGTGGCTTAAAGCCTCAAACCGCGTTGATGCGTGCCGCTAGTGGGATGAGTCGAACAATCGACCCTCAACGCCCTAGACGGCTTACAATCGCTCAACAAGCAGAGGTTCAGCGACATCCAGAGATAAAGATGCTGCGTCAAAGATTGGAATCGCTGCGGAAAACCTTTCGAGACCTGAAGAGAACTATCACCAGCATGCAAGGAACGTCTCTCTACGACAAATATCAGAAAGCTTGTCGAACTCATCGTAATGCGATACGACGACATGAGGAGGCATTTCTAAAAGAGGTTCGAGCGAAATATAAGGTTGAGCAACCGGTGCTCGATATTCAACGGCAGCTAAAAGGATTGCCCGTGACAGAAGAGAGAAAGATGAAGACGGAAGATTACGTGTTCGTGGAACGAGCTCGCGTTATTGACACTCTTTTCACCTTCGCCACTAATTCTATTGAGGAGGAAATCCAACGGCGCGGAGCAGCCGTCAGTGCGTTGACAGCTTTATGTCGATTGCAGGAAAGCCAAGGTTTTCGTCGTCGAAAGGACATTTCTTCCACGACTAAGCCTGAACGCGAGAAGACTGAGCAGGTCGTCCTCCGGCAAGCGAGTCTCTCCGAGTCCCTTCCCATTGAATGCAAGCCAACTCAATGTATCTTCTGCCTAGGCAACGAAGAGCTGTCGATGGTGAACCGTCTGTGGTCCTTCTCGACTCGTGGCGATTTGAAACGGCATTTTCACCGCAAGCACCTCCGGCATCATCCGGATGGGCAGCTTATTGCATGCCCCCATCCGAGATGCAATGTTGACTTGAACGACAAAATGCATCTGCAAAACCATGCGGAAGTGGTGCATAAAACCGCCACGTGATCGGTTCAGCTTTGACTCATCGCTTGGTTGCTGGTTTTATTAGGCTATCTCCATGTTGGGTTTCTCTAATCTTCCAAAAAAGAGCTATGTAAGCTACCGATTGTCCATTAGAATTCTTGAACTTAAAAAGTAGGTCGTTTCTCTTTTCCTCGTACAGGCGGTGCTTACTAAAGTGATGTTATTGATTGGCTCTATGGCATCCTTGATGGTTTCTTCGATCAGATCTTGGTATGTGTTTTGTATTCCTCGGAGCCCCGTCTTCTCGATAGTAATCGTCAGGCTTACAGAACTCGGTCGGGTTCCAGCCAAGCCCCATCTATGACCACAGGCCATCAGGGGCATCTTGTCTAGAGAGCCCCTCTTAATTGGCTTAGGGTGTTGCCTTGCCTATAGCGTTTTTGTGACCGGTCCTCCGATGTCCCTGTCCCGGGACCGGAGCTTCTCGCGATGCGACTGGTCTCATGGGCCATGGGCTGATCCACTTATACTGTGACTAGTCCTTCGTCCCTGTCTCGGGACCAGAGCTTGACTGGTCTCGCGAAGCGACTGGTCCTATGGGCTGTACACTTTATGCTGTGACCGGTCCTACATTTTCTTCTCAAGGCTCGGACCTTGGAATGACTGTAGCGAAGCGACTGGTCTCCACAGCGACTGGTCTTCACAGCGACTGTCAGCCGATGCTTGAACCAGCTCTGGGCTTGCGATCAGCTCTCAGCTTCAGACGTGGCTACAGCTTTCTTATTCTCGCGGACGGTGCAGCGCCAGCTTTTTCCTACCGGTGAGCAGGCTGCTTGTTCTCGTCGAGGCTAAAACCCTGGGACCCTCAGGTTGGACCAGGAGACACTGAGTCGTGGCAAAGTTGGCATTAGCTTAAGCTGATCGATGAGGTTGGGTGCAGCGGCACCTCCCTCATTGTCAAAGCTCTGTCCAATCCGGTTGGTCAGCTCTCTCCGCCTGTCCAGCGATCGAGATCCCTTACTCTGCTGTCGAGTCGTTCGCCATTCGCCTGTCCTTCGCGACTAAGCTCAGCCACGATCATAGGTATAAAGAGCATTGAGTCCCCTTCTTTCTTTCTACTTTTCTTCGCATTTAGCTTCCTCTCCTGTCTTCTTAACACCAGGGCCTTACGCTGCAGCTTCGCTTCAGCCGGCTATTAGGAAGCGACCAAATCGAACTGCTCTCGCTTCTCTCTTCTTGTGTCCCCGTCATCATCCGACTCCATTTTCACATCCAGTTTATTCACAATGAGGTTGGGAAAGGTAGCTGGCGGCCGAGAACGAGTTCTACGATCACGCAGATCAAGTGCTGTTAGCAAAGCGCACTACGGCAGACCTTCTCCTAGGCTCAACTCAAACCGATCGGCTCTTACTTCCATGACCTCCGAGGCCAGGAGTGCCGATCGCCTAGGACATGCCGAAGGGCTGCTGCACTCGAAGTCGAGCATCGTAGTGCTCAGCGGCGCTGGTATCTCAGTCAACGCGGGATGCAGGTGATTCCCTGCCTTACTCTGAGTGGCAAGAATTAATGATCCTCCTCTCAGTTCCCGACTTCCGTTCTAAGACTGGTCTTCATCGAACGCAGAGCGGGTTGTTCGACATCTCCGTGTATAATAGCAACGAACGAACCCGAGATTTTCATCACATGATCGGAGAGCTGTACGATCGATCCCTACGTGCCGTTCCCACCCAATTCCACCTCTTTCTGGAGAGGCTTGCTGCTTCTGATCGACTTGCACGGCACTACACTCAAAACATCGATTGCATTGAGGATCATCTGCCTCACTTGACCCCTAAAATCGGTCTAGTATCATCCAGGGAACAAAGGCCCAAAACCATCCAGCTTCATGGACGTCTTCAAACGATGGTATGCCAAAAATGCCGTCTTGAGGACTCTTTTACACCGGAGCTCTTCGATGATGTGAGCGTTCCACTTTGCTCTCGCTGCGAGGACAATGAGATGCGAAGAATCAGCGAAGGCAAGAGACCACGTGGTATCGGGAGGCTTAGACCTCGAATTGTGTTGTACGGGGAAACCAACCCAGATGAAGAGGTTATCGGAGAGACTGTCGAGGCGGATTTGCAGAAACCGATTGATGCTGTCTTGGTGGTTGGGACAACCTTGAAGGTCCCTGGCATGAAGCGTTTGGTGACGGAGTTTTCTCGTGCGGCTAAAGCACAAACGGCGAGCACAGTCATCTGGGTGAGTAAAGAAGGACCACCAGCGCAACTAGCGCCTATGTTTGACGTCATCCTGCTGGGCGATTGCGATAGTTCGATCAATCTCCTAGAGTAATCGGACGTGAGATTTTCTTTTGTCCTAGAATAGCAGCATGCCTTCGTACTTTTCTCGATTTGGTTAACGTTGTGACGGTCAAAACGATCATTGATACTTCGAAAGACAGCTAGAGATACGAGTTGCGGCAGAATACGTGTTCGTGATGAATGGTACTGGTCCCGGCGTCCTTTTGTGAATCGAAAAATGTCATCTAAAACTATGAAAGCGAGTCTGCAGAGCTTTCTCCGGTCCGCTGCGTTGCGACGGGCCATGTATATCATTTATTGCTGGCACCACGAGCAATTTCTTTTCTGGAATGATGCCAATGCGTTGAACGCAGCTAGATTGATGGCGAATCTGGAAGCGGCGAAGTATAAGGCCAAAAGGGGATGCTCCTCAGGGGACCGAAGTCAATGTTGTTCGTGAGCCGCGCATTGTCGATGGAGACTCTTGCGCAGCAAAATTCAATGTCAAGATGTGATACTGCTGATGCTAAAGTCAACTTGACCAAGATCCCCCATCTCGTCGACCTCCGTTTTATCTCGCGAGCTGCTGTGATCGCTTTCTCCGTCCCCGAATTCTCTTTAAGCTGAATCCAAAACTTTGAATTTCAATCCAAAGCGTCCGCGCAGCATCGCTCCCTCTCTCTCGAATCCCAAAATCTTAGTCGCAATGTGTTCGGCACCAGCGTTGGCTGGAAAGCTCAAATTCTGTCTGTTTATCGCAACATCCCTCCTAGGGCACCAAAGAAACTTGTGAAAAGTATTTGAATCTTAGATATCCAAACATTCTTCGAGCTCTGCTTGAGTACATATGATTGTCGCCGAGATATTCAGCAACGAGGCTGAAGTATACAATTGAGAGCAAAAGAGGTGGTGTTAAGGAAACAATCGGAAAGGAAAACAAGAAGAGAGAAGAGTAGTATAACGTGGAGGAGCTGAAGGAGAAGAAGGCGGTCCTCACAAGCATTGGAGAGATGAAAGAAGTCAGGGGTATGAGATGTGCGGACCAGGAGAAGCCAAATGTTGCTCCAGGTCGGATGGAGCAATGGATACACACATCTAACTGGTCGGAGAATTTGAACAACATGACGAATGATTCTTGGATGAAGCACAGAAGAAGACCAACATTAAGCGGTTGATGTATTGGTGGTAAGAAGCGTGATCTTTCAAAGCTTTAATGCATCGCGCAAAGACGACCAATGATGACCACGCTCAAATGCTGGTGATGGGGATCCTTCACGTTGTTGGCGGTGCTGATTGTCTTCTATGGTCAAAAACATCGTCTCGACTGTTCCAGACTACACCGATTCTTCGCTCCCATCTTCGAAAGATTTCAAGAAGCTGCGACCTTGATGCCATGGATTGGGATGTTCCAATCTCAGTGTCTCTGGGTTCCACGTAAAAACGCGCTGTATGTTCGAACCGATCTCGAATCGAAGCATTGATACCATTCTTAAGAAGTGCTTTGGCCATAGAAGGATTGTTCTCAAATATCGCCACGTGCAGAGCACTCATACCATGGACATCCACAGCGTCAAGTTCCGCACCGTACATAACCAACTTATTAACTTCGCCAGTACTTAGATGGCCACTCATCAGTACCGTTTGTCCTGCGTCATTTGCAATGGTGACATCAGCTTGTTCCTGCAATAGCTTGTCAATCAAGATTGACCTGTGAGATGTATGGTGAAGTTCGCAAGCAAGTTGCAATGCAGAATTTCCGTATGTATCAACCTTGTCAACATCTGCTCCGTTACGTAGCAAGCATTCGACACGCTCGAACCAGGGCTCCTCGTGGTGATTATCGAACCATTCACATTCTTTTGCTTCCTGAATCTGCCAGTGTAATTCAGGTATCGATTCATATGTCTCGTTGATATCTATGCCGACAGCCACAAGCATCTTTAATATTTTGTCCTGGTCCTCTGGGTCATAGATGGACTGTTTAAAAAGTAAGTGCAGCGGTCCTTCCAAACCTTCGGTCAATCTACCAACGTTGGCGCCATCATCCAGCAGACGCTTAACGAAGTTTGCGTGGCACGTAGCAATTGCACCTAACAGAGGGGAGCCCACTTCTTCTCCATCGACCTTGGCTCCAAGGTCAAGTAGTATTTCGCCGATGTGGCCGCGACCTTCATACGCCGCTCGCTCCAGGGGACTTTGATAAGTCTTATCTCCTTCGTTGATGTCGACGCCAGTCATGCCTGCCAGCTCGATAACGTATCGAGTCGGCGCTGTCTCCAAAGCGAACATTAGAGGCGTCTGTCCTTTCTTCTTTCGATTGATATCGGCACCCAGATCGAACAGGTATCGCCAAGGCTTCTGTTTCCAAATAGCGGCATGGATAGGATACGATCTTCTACCGTTGAGGTTAGCGCCATACTCTCTCACCAAAAGCTCTACTATTTCGCGATGTCCATGCGCAGCACCTATCGCCACCATTGATCCTTGTGCGGACACATAGTCGGCGTTCAAGCCAGTTGCAATTAGTATCTCCAAGGCATGAGACTTTCCCGCGGCTACAGCTGCTGCCATTCCCTCGTAAAAGCAGTGTCGAACGTCTACGACGCTAATCCGTTGAAATTCCACTGCAACTTTAAGCGCGAAAACGTTGCCATTTTTACTCCATGACACCATTCGCTCGGTGAGACTTTGAACATTTCCATAATCTACGCATCTGCGAAGTTCGAAAAGCATCTTTCTCTGTAACAAATTGTTCCAATAGTCTGTGTTTGATTAGTGCTGCGAGACGTTTGGATAGTCCTAGACCTTACGGCAGACACGCGCATAATTATATAGATCCTCAGTTAATTTCTCGTTGCTTCTGCCCTCCACTACTTTGAGTGCCCAACTACGACAAGAGTCGGAGAAAATGTTGGCCACAGTTTCCGGGGGTAGTCGTTGCATGCTCATTTTGAATGCTCCAAAGCTCTAGAGTGCCAGTCCCTTTGTTCTCCTTTTCTTGGGAGAGGTGATCCATGGCGCTTTTTGAACCAAGGTGTCTTCTTCATCTTTGACTGTACGGGCCAACAGCAATAGTGAGTGCACTGTTTTGGAAATCGGCGTTGTTCAGCAGCTTCCGAAAGAGCACATGTTCAGCATGCGTGACTTTTAGCACGGGTCTGCATACGATACATCACCCATCCTTGCCTAAGCACAAGGCTGGGGACATGCAATTTCCCCCTTCAAAGTCCACGATGCCGTCAATCCATTTGTGACATTACGACAGCTAGTTGAAACAAGGCGAGTGCAACCATCCGCCCGACGGCTTTTCAGCTTTTCGGCTTCCCGGCTTTACAGCTTTCGGCATGTCCTCAAGTACGGCGCGGACGCAAAATGAGCTTCCCGGAAACTCGCGAAGTCAGCGTTCAGACACTTGACAGCTGAATTGTACGAGCAAATCAAATCACGCGACCGTTTTACGATGTGGGAAGGCCTGTACTTTGCTCGTATCACTTTGGCGGTAATACATCTTCTTTGATTGGCGAATACAGTAGGGTGGTAGAAATTTAGCGCACGTTGTGCTAGCGCAGGATGTGCTAGCCCACGCTGTGTTAGCGCATATTGTGCCGCATCAACGTCCGACATCCTCATGACTTTAATGGACTGGAATGATTCCGGCTTCAGCCAGCCTCGCGATAGGATCAAAGAGGATCAAAGCGGATCAAATTGCGGGGCTGTGCGCCGTGGGATTTCTTGATTCACCCTTAAGGAGAGATCCTTAGGCAATGAGATGACTCGTATTCTGGGAGCGCGGCGTAGTGATCCAGTAACTTAAGGAGAATCCTGAGAGCACAGTGATAAGCAAGGATTGCACCTCTCCAGAACTTCCCTAGGGTACAATGTATATTCGTGCTCCGGAATCTCCCTAGGGTACAATCGGATACTGCCGTGCTCCCAGGAATTTCCCCTGGGGGAGAATGTTCCTTACGGTTACCATGCTCCCTAGGGGAGAATGTTCCCTAGGGTAGAATGGTTCCTTACGGTTATCTATGCTCCCTAGGGTAGAAATGTTCCTTACGGTTATCTAGGCTCCCTAGGGTAGGATGTTCCTTACGGTCATCCTATGCTCCCTAGGGTAGAATGTTCCTTACGGTTATCCTATGCTCCAGGGTAGGATGTTTCCTTACGGTTATCCTATGCTCCCTAGGGTATGTTCCTTACGGTTTATGCTCCCTAGGGTAGAATGTTCCTTACGGTTATCCGCTCCCTAGGGTAGAATGTTCCTTACGGTTATCTATGCTCCCTAAGATGTCGTCCCTAGGGAGATTCCTGGAGCACGGACGTAGTAAGATAACATGGGGGGGGTATGGCGTAACGACGACCCGTAGGGATCAATTTCTTCCCTAGGGATAAGTAGCCCATAGGAGGACGCCTCTTCGTTGGATTAGCCCTACGATCTAATGAGACGCTTTACAGGACGTACGCCCCTTGGGATCTCGTGCTGCTCCTTTTTGAGCGTCTCGCAGGAAGCATCCTTGCTTCTTCCCACCCTAGAGCGAATATGGAGATTATCCCGTTCGGTGTAGCAGGGGATGTGTGCCCACATTTTATCTCCTACTGGAGCTGACGTGCAGGGGTATCACGCGACTTAGATCTACGATCTGAGTATTGACATGCGTCTATAAATTCTGTTATGCATTCAGCCTTACTATTGATCTAACGGTAGTGCTCTTAGGCTGGGACATCGACCTGGCACTTGGATCTCGTCCTAGTCTCTCCACACTACTTTGATGTACAAAACCTCGTGGCGACTAAGCAAGCTATATGGCACATAAAGTCTACATTCACGCATTCCCTGTTAAACAGGATACGGAAATAAGTGTTAATTCGGGACTACCAAAGTCAATCTACCTGATTGGTCATCGAGTTTGTGACTCCTTGGGATCCCGCGGCATCAACAACAATTTCAACATCGTCGAATTCCTCCTTCTGGGGTGTTCTGATAGTTACGTTTGGGTTGTCTCTGCGAACAATATACTTCACGAGATCACGAAGTTCATTCAGGAATGGTGCCACTCGCTTGTTGTGCTCCTTCAGATTCCTTAAGCTCCTGTGGCATGAGTCAGCTTTATGCAGATAGAGGCACTCGCAGCACATACTCCGCAAGGCTCGTGACTCTGTTCCAGATGTTAGCGTGGTTCTTTACTTACCGCTTGATGTACTTACTGCTCATTGAGAATTGAGACTCGCTGTAAGAGCTCATGGAACTCGTGGCGAGAGATTGTCTGTTGATAACCATAGAACGAATCGTTCACGGACCAGCCAGTGCCCATGACGTTCCCTACTTGCTGCATCCCCATATCATAGCTTTGATCCATCACCATAGGAGTCGTGTTGAAATCGAAGTTGTTGTTGCTTGTCATATCGAAGAGGTTCTGATCATTGGAGGACTCCATGCTGAGGACTAAGATTGACAAAGGAAAGACGAAGAACAGATCCTTTTATTGTACCTAGGCACTTCAGATGATAGGCCAAGCAGAGAAAGAGCTAAGGTGTGAGGGCTAGGGGTGAAAGACCAAAAGATGACGGGCTGAAAGAAAGCCACATGTCGATCTCGGTTGATGAGGTGCAACCAAGAAACGACTAGTACCCCTGAACGATTTCCGAGCTTCCGGCCCACCCTTCGTTTTTAGCGTAATTTATGACATTACGAATCGTTAAAGTACTTGACAAGGTTCTTGCGCTTTCGACAATCAATGCAAATAATCATGGCAAATCCTGGGAGTGGAAAATGGACGGCAATCCAACGCGACCTGTTGAGGGCAACGTATGAGGTCACTTATGATGAGGAGTTAAGACCAAATTGGGACCGAATCGAAGAACGATATAATCAAGTTGCGACACATTTTGGATCTCCAACGAGGACGAACGTAAGCTTGCGCAAGCAGTGGAGCCGAATGATGAAAGAGATTGTTCCACAGCACGATCCGGAACGGGTGAAGTATTACTCTTCGCTCGTTCGGAGGCTTTTGGGTAACAACACGCTGGATTCGACAAATACGACAAGCCAGTTCTTTGCCGATAGTGCGTCAGAGACTCGTGAAGACACGCTAGATTCCACAAATACGACAAGCCAGTTCTTTGCCGATAGTGCGTCAGAGACTCGCGAAGACACGCTAGATTCGACAAATACGACAAGCCAGTTCTTTGTCGATAGGGCGTCAGAGACTCGCGAAGACACGCTGATTTCGTCATCTACCGACCCGTCAAGTCAGTTTCCGGCGGACTGGGAAAGCAACATCGAGATTCCTCCTCTTGCAAACGGCTACGAGTATGCGTACGACGTAAGTTGCGAGCATATCTCCTTTTTGGTGATTACGATACTAAATTGGCGTATCGTAGCCGTCGACGTTTCCGGCTTTGGAGCCGCAACAGAATCAGGCGGAGGAACCTAATCCGCAGAGCGCTCAGACGCAAGGGATAGTTTGGCCATCGCAGTTGTTGCACGGTTACTATAAATAGCTCTGAGCACGGAGCCATCCTAAGTTGGCATAGACTAGAATGGGTAGATTGACGCATACAACGTTAGACTGCGGTCAAGAGAACAAGGTGCAGCTCCTTCGTAGTTGTCATAACCACTGCGTGTCATTCATAAGGAAGCTTTCCCTTCGAGCTGATTCCCTTTTCTCCCATCATTCCGTGGTGCAGACCCTTTGGAAGATTGACTGCTGCGTATGCCTCCTGGAGAATAATCTGTTGCCTTACTGTTGAACGCACCTGTTGTACCCTATCCGATTGGCTGAAGGAAATATGTCTGACGCAAAGCATACTTTACAGGTATGACTTGTACAGTGTCAGGGACGATGTGCGCTAATTGAAATTACAGCTATCGACAGATGACAGCCTTCTCTGGGAATTCTTCAAGAAATGTGCACGCCGAGAAGAGGGACTCTTCCAACGAAACCAAGCGCTCACTCTCCAAATCAACAAACAGAACGCAAACTTACATCAAACAAGTCTACAACTTCAGCAAACACAAATGGATCTGAATACAGCTGTCGGTCGATACCAGGAACTTGAGGCGCTTTATGTAGAGTCTCAAAAGTTCTACGCTGGGTTAGAGAATCAACTTCAGGAGGAAAAGCAAAACCACAAGAATACTCGTGACGCCCTGGAGGCGGAGATGAAAGAACTTGCAAAGACCGAAAAGAACCTCGAGCGATACTGGTCAACACTTAAAGGTCTCTCGGAGTTCCTGACCATGGTACAGGTCACTTCGAGTGAAGACAAGGCAGTAGTCATGTCCGGTCTACTATCGGAAGGCAATGATATTGGGAGTTTGTTGATGGATATTGAAAACAAGAAGGAGTACATTCAGATCCTGGAAGAGGAACAGCGACATTACAGACAGCAACAGAATGAGGGAGCGCACCCACCGTTCGAAGATGTCTTGAAAATCAAAGACTGGCCCGTTGCTGAGCTTGAAGGCAAGGACCGCTCGGATGCTGAAGGTCATCTTCAGGTGGATCAGGAGATGGCCGAGTCCAAACAAGAGGCGGTGTACAAGAAAAGACCACGCTTCGATCGAAAATCATCCAGAAAGAATGGCCATTGATTGGCGTTCCTTCAAAGAGCGGTTGCAACTCGTGGCTAGTTTAGTTATCGAGACATGCTCGTCATTGATTCATACTGATGCTTCAAAGTGTCTACAATGCCTATAGGAATCTTGAAAATGGTGTGATTGCTGGTTTTGTAAGCTTGTCGTATAATTGTTTTGCCGTCGACGAATTTGAGCCCTGCCATATCACTGTGGCTCATATAAACGTGTTCCACATTTTGTCCGCGAACATCCAGAACTTTGGTCATCTGTAAAACTTTTTCCACGTTTGGTCTTTCCACTCGAAAGACGCCTTCATCGTAGGGTGAGATAGGAGAAATGACCGTTAGTATATTCCGTTCAGAAGGTGTTGAGTACTGTCGAGCCAGTTGCCATGCAGATGTTGAGTGTACCAGTTGAGATGAGATTTCACCTGGCGGTGATGTACTAGCCAGGGGGGAGCTTGGGGGCGAGGACCCCGTAGGCTCTGGGGCCGTAGGAATAGCAGCTTCAGGTCGCGGTGAGCCCTCCGGCGAGCCCAGTATCAAGTCTGATCCGGGTAACGAGCATGGCCGCGAATCTGCTGTCGACTGAGCTGGCGGGTGTAACGCCTGATAAGGTGACGGATTGATACCGTTCGCTTCTGTTGAGTGTCCAAAGAAAGCACGAAAGATGTCTCGTTTCACAGCAAACGTTGTCAAATATCGCATGGGAGAGCTTTCAGACTCGTAATCACGGTATATGTGCTGCAAAAAGAGATAAGGTGTCTTAACGAGAAATTCGATTGACTCGCGAAAGAATTTTACAAATTATGAAAATATTAACAATTAGCGTTCAAGAAGCAAAATCAAAGTCTATTGTAATGTAACGAGTTCTTGAATTATGACGTAAGATTTTATAATGATCGTAAGATTTGTCATACATTTAAACGCAATTTTAAATATTAATATAAATTATATACGCGTATTTATTCATCTTTAAATCGAAGTCAATATTATTAACTTTTTGATAACCAGTATATTTATTTTCTCAAGATTTTATTGCATTATCAACAAAAAGTCTCGCAATATCAAACATGATTATTAATTATATATATATTTCTATATATATAATATAAGTTTTCGCATTGTTAATACATCTTGCAAATACATATAGATTATATAATATTAAAATTTTCAAAAAAGAAAGAAAAAAAATTGAAAAACAATAATAATTTAAGTTAAATAGTAACTTAAATGATGTTATCAAAACATTAAATTTTTATTATTGCGCTTGCGTTTTATTAATGCAATTGTTGAATTTTAATAATAACATTATAATAACAAATTTAAGATTTATTAAAGTATTACTTTATGATTTTTCATTGCAAGTGACGAACAAGATAAGATATTAAGTATAAAACTCTTTTTCTTCTATATTTCAAAACGAGTAATAAGAGATTTTTAATGAGTTTTTAAATCAACGATAAATAGACATCGTATGATATTACGACGTAACATGCGCATTACTACTAGATTCTCTCGCACTAAAAAATCAATGTTTAAAGAAAAAAACAATTGTAATAATTTAGCGTTATCAACGTTTAAGAATCTTTATACTTTCGAATTAAGTAATTATATCAAGTGATTTAAAACTTAATGATAAATTATATAATATAATATTATTTGCAAGCTTCGCAATAGCGAAATCGAGCAAATGATTAAACGTTAAACAAGATTCGTATTATAATTACTATTAGATAAAAGTATAACTTAATTAATTATTGATTCTTAACAATTGATCTTATCAATAATTAGTTTATTTAATTGAGCGTTACTTATAGCAAATTTACTATTCTTCACGTTTTCATATCTAGAACGCGTTCGCAATAAATTAACACGCTAAGATTTTATGAATATACGCGTGATTGAGAACATGCTTGATGTTTTGACAAGCGAGCAAGTCTTGAAGACTTAACGTGCGAGTATTGCTTGATAAACTTAATGGCGAGTATAACGAGCAAGAAGAATCTCATTATTTATATAGTTTCTTATTATGACTTTTTTATGAAAACGTGTTCAATGTACTTTAGTTATCTCTATTTATTTTTTAGACTAGTTGATTGTTGTATGTACTATATCTTGCGTATGCTCTATAGATCTCTTTAATAGATTAAATCCTAAGATTTATTTATTCGTTAGAAGATAGAATCTTAACAATAATGAGAGTTATAATTATTATTGATAGAGAATTAATAAAAGCTTGCAAATATCACGTCAACGAGTGAAAATATAAAATATCACGTCGTTTAAGTGTCTAAGATTTACTTGAGACACACGTGAGTAATTGAGAAATTTATTCGCTTGATTACGTTATTTTTTATTAATCGCATTGAGTTTAGCGTTCTCAAGAGAAAGAGTATATGCGACGTCTTTAAGTCCTCTACAATCTACATTCTATACTATATATAGTTAAATTATCACGTTATTGATTACTTCTTTTAATTATAAATAATATTATTTGTATAACTTCTAGTATATTTTATATTTTATAATTTATAGATTATAGATTTTTAATTTATATATTTATTTAACTTGAATCTCTTTGAAAAGATTTTAAGTTATAAACGAAAAAAATAATATAATTTTCTAATAACGTTGAATGATTTATGCTTCGTAAATTCTATGTTTTCTTATTGTTTCTTGTTAATTTTTAATTAATGTAGAACAATATTAACTACTTATTGATAAGATTCTTTTATGATTTTTGTTGATATATTAGAAAGTATTAATTGCTACGTAGATACTAAAGTATTCAAAAACGACTAGTTAATTGCGATTAGATATTTATATTAAGTTTCAATTGACTTTTAATATTAGTGACTAACAACAGTACGCGATGCGATCTTGAAAGACTAATACTTAATCGCAACATTCTGAATCAATTGTGCTCACTTTCTGTAAAATTGATGACTTGCAACTAGAAGTCCTCCATGGATTACGAAGTCGATGTACACAGCTCAAGTCCCGACTCTAAACATAGAAACTCGTAGGATCAGGAAGAAGTAAATGGTTTCCGTAGAAAGATTTCATTTCGTTGCATGTCACGAAAGAGTCCCATACATTTAGCTATCCCAGGCTAAGCAAGTGATTAACCAGCTTTGAGGAAAAGAGCTGGATCCCGCTGTGATATTGAATTGCATTGATCTGTCGAGGAAGATTCTCCACAGGGCAGAAAGCATCTATGAGGGTTCTGGAGGCGATAAGCTTATTCAAGGATTGTATTTACTCAATAACGAAGTCCCACCACATGTGCTCTCCATCTAGCTTTCATCAATCAGCACTTCTGGCTCACAGCCACTCCTTCTTTTACACCAGCCTGTTCAAATGATGAAACTTCCAGCTTACCCCCATCCACACAAGTCTCATTGTGGACTTTGATACTATACCTCGCAAATTTACTCGCCTGCCTGATTCTTCCCCCATACTTCGTGAAAACCACCGGAACGACACAAAACACCGTCGCGACAGCCGCCAGAATGGACGCTCCAATATTGGGCCTCAGGTTCGTGAATAGCTTCGTCCCGAAGAAGGGCACCGTGATCGAGAGCCACGGCCGCAGCAAACACATACCGGCGAGAGCCGACGCGGAAAAGACGGTATAACTGTCACCGATGTAGCCAATGAGAACACAGTCAAACTCGTTAACCGCAAAGCCCACCAAGACTAGTGGCAGCATGCCCACGATCCAATGGACATGGAGGACCATAGGTGGGACTGTCCACGAGAACCACCATAGGCCTACAGCTAGCGCCGGAGCGGCGAGGATGAACCCCATAAGTTTATCTTCCGGGCTTGTGGCTTTTCGCTGCTCCTGCTTTCTGCGAAGGATTCGGCGATCGTAGAACCGCAACGGGAGGCCAAGAACCACCCCTAGGCCAATGGGAATGAACGCGAGGGAGGCGTGGCGAGCGTCGAAGCCAAAGGACTCGTAGATGATGGGCATGACTACGGTAAACAGGTAGATCAGCCCGTATGCAACACTGGTCATGATGGCAACGGTGAACACTATGGGTTCGGTGAACAAGAGCTTGATGGGCCGGAGGAGTCCTGTTTTGACGAAGGTCTGAGCATCCGGCACGTGATCTGGGTTGTGGATTTGCAGGGACGTGTCCCCAGTCAGTGTCTTGAGCGTGTCTAGCCGTTTTTCAAGCAGGAGGCTTGGACGACTTTCGCGCATGGCGAGCATGAGGCAGCCGATGATGCCGGTGAGGATGGATACAATATAGAAGTTCCAGCGCCTGTTGCATGTCAGACACTTGGTGTCAAACCAAAGCGGAATGGTCTGGACAGACCAATTGAGCTCGGCGGTAACATATGCACCCATAATAGGACCGAGACAGAGCCCTAGATTCGCACCTGTGTTCCAAGCATACACTACCAAGGTGCGAGGGCCGGTGTCGAACATATCCTCGATGCTACCCGCCAGGACTGTTCCCGGTATGGCTGACAGCAATCCCGTGATGAAGCGACAGATGAATATTGAAGGTAGAGATACTACGGCCCCGGTGATAGCGCAGAATGAGGAGTAAAGGAATGCCGATGCGATAAAGATACGCTTGCGCCCAAACGATTCTGTGTAGGCAGACAGTACCGCCCCGCCGAGGGCTTGGCCGATCAGGTACCTGGTAAATTGTGAGAGATCCTTTGATATGTCCCATTGGTGACCAACTCACATTGACACGAAGGCGAAGAGCGAAAGACTGGTGCCAATATGAAGATCTTCAGTTGCTTGCTCGCTAGCTGAAGCCTAGAACACGGTAAGACACGCAACAAAACTTCGAAGAGCACGATACATACTGCTGCCGTGCTCAGTGTTATCCTAATTTCCATCTCTGTTAATCTCCATATATATGGGAAAAGGGTTGGGGAGGCTGACGCGATGCAATTATACACAATGTTTATGCCAACATCGAAGACCTTTCTCCCCATCGGCCAGTTCCGCGGATGGTCAGGGTTATCTTTGTTCCAGACGATGTGCTCATCGTTGCCCATCTCCAAGCTAAGACGATTCATGTTTTGTTCAAGAGCTGTGCAGCCCTCATCCGTAGGTTCCACCTGCTCGACCGCGGGTTTCGTGAATACTGCATCCATGGTTGGGCTGTCGTTGTCATTGGATGTTTTGATAAAAACAGACCTCCAAGAGACAAAACTTTGACTGTCGTCTCTTGAGATTAATAGCGGTTGTAATATAGATCAGGATAATGAAAAAGCCATCGAATCTGCGATGTTGAAGGTGAAAAGTCATCTTGAAGAGGTGCATGATGAGCCGGCTTTATATACATGTATATGACTCAAGATACTACCAAAACCTTCACTTAGCCTCCGAGTCAACAAGCTAATTCACAAAACCCATTGTGTAACAAGGGCGGCACAAATGCAGAGTCCGACACCCAGAACCACGCCCCGATTGGTGCCCTGCTTGACCGCTCCTACATGCACTCCTATCCACGACATAGCCCGGGTGGACCGCGTAGTGGCCGGCAGGGGTCTCGGGGGTGGTGGATTCAAGGCGTTTCGACCTTATATATGGGCAATTTTCAAATGTAATGAGACAGTGGAATCTGAGGTCGATTCTGAGCTTCCAAAAGAGATGTTCAGATTTTAATTAATCCCGGGAGTCGGGTGAGAAGGCATATCAAATTTGGTGCTGTCGAGGCGCAAAATAATGTATCTCCCATGGTGTCTCTTGGTATCCGAGGTCCGGCTGACTGAGCTAGACTGGCCGCGTCGGGTCGGGTACTCGACCTGAATCGAGTCGAATCCGAAATGTGGATCCAAGGACTCGGGTCGAATCCTATTATTGGATTCGAGGATTCGACCCGAATACTCGACCCGAATTACTAAATTAGGCAGGTAAACACCCCTTGATTAAGCGAGTTTATCTGATGCTTTTCGATGATGGGAGGCCTTGAGATATACATACGTTTAGGCCTGTATACTACCAAATTCCATATATCTTTTTGCCTCTCTCTCTAGACATTGATAATTCGAAACATATCTTTTCAAAGCTCTAATTCGAGCTCTAAATAAATTGTGTGAACGACAAATTCAAGCATCGTTCAACTCAAGGACCCGGAATTAGGACTGCAACTAGATGCTCATTGTGATAGATCTCATCGCGACATATGCTGCGAAACAGACCACTAGAGGTCAACATACAAGTACACTCGACCTCACAAATAGATGAGTAGATGATTGTGTGCAATGTACTACCTCCTCGAAGGGTTATATGTTAGCGTGACAGGGATTATTCTGCCCAGCTCTCATTAAAAAACCCTTGTCACGCTAACATATATTCTTCAAGAAGGTAGTACATGTAGGATTTTCGACTTCCAAGGATGATCGCGCGAGGGTGGTACGTTGAATTTGGTGGCGCATGACTAGTAGCGCTATGTACCTCCCAAAAGGACGTCCAAGGGTAATACTACCTCCCCGAAGGATTATATATTAGCGTGACAGGGATTATTCTGCTCAGCTCTCACCAAAATAACCCTTCTCACGCTAACGTATAATCCTTCGAGAAGGTAGTACATGTAGGATTTTCGACTTCCAGGGATGATCACGCGAGGATGATACGTTGTGTTTGATGATGCATGAATAGTAGCGCCATGTATCTTTCGAAATAGACGTCCAAGGGTAATACTATCCTTCCGGTGATCAAAATAAACGGTACTCAAAAAGTATTGAAATTCCTTCACAACTCTTCAGCCACAAGTCCTACAATAAAATTCTTGGTAGAGAATTTACTCAATTCATTTCAAAAAATCATTTTGTCACCGAGTATTTGATCACATAGTTATTCGTTGGTGAGATACAAGAATCCGTGACCGTATTCAAGAAGTCTCGCTTAAATTGATCACCGGAAGCTATCTTCTCGAAGAATTATATGTTAGCGTGACAAGGATGATTCTGCCCAGCTCTCACCAAAATAATCCCTGTCACGCTAACATATAATTCTCCGAGGAGGTAGTACGTCATAGCGTCGGCCCGTTGGGTATGGGGGTCGTTTTTAGGTCCCGCTTGGGTATGGGAGCAAATAACCGAACCGACAAATAGTCGGTAGCGTGGTATTTGGAGGGACCCCACGGTTAGGGCCGGGCGTGCCGGGCACGCACCATATTGACACCACGGGGAGGACCATTCAAGCTTCCGCCGCTTGACTACCATTGGGATTGGTACGAATATAAGCAAATTCGACACGTCCAACAACCCGCTATGAGTAAAAACAAAGATGACTAATCGAAATGAGGTTTCTCTCAGACCCGTGAGCTAATCGAGATCTGCCTAGCTTCCATGGAATCATCGAAGGAAAATTGCACCGATACAAGGAAAAGTTGCCGACGAGATATATACTGATAGGTACCACCAATCACGCACTAAAGTCCAACACTAAAACGCCGGCTAGCGACCCGTGGCTTCGATGCAAGTTGTTCCTTCTCGAAGAGGTCGATGGTCGGCGATCTACAACCTACAGGTGGCATCCACAAGCGGGTGGATGGTGCCCGGAAAGCGTGACGTGATCTACGCAGTTCTTCACATCAAAACAATCCCTGTTCACTATCCTTGCAAGTAGCGGACAGCATCCACCCGCTGTGGATGCTATCTGTACTACTAGCAGATGTTCACGCCTTTCTCCTAGTTGGGTCACATGCATTAGCCTTTCTGCGGTCATCCTTTCCTAGGGCCGGACCGATGCTTCCCCGCTGCTGCCCGCTTTATAGTAATCAGTGGATACTGCTTGATTGATCGGTTAGGTTGATCTCGTCTCTTGGCGGAAACGGCCTACCGCGTATGAAGCCAATTGGTCTTGACACTCTTACGAAAGGGTTGATGTGCACAGTATAGTTGGGTCAAAGTAATCGAATAGCTGATGCAAGCATAATCAATCCTGCTTGTGAATTCAAAAACATCGATCGCGAACAGCTTATCTGCAAGGCATCTACATCCGTGGATAAGCTATCCGGTACTGAAAGACCATGATGACGAATGGCTTGCATGGATTGACATCCCCCTCATGCGTGTCCCTCAATTGATTCCCCAAGCAAAAACCCTCGCATATCTCAGGTAGGAGGGTCTACCCACGTGCTTCCCACTGAGCTTCGTGTAGATACACAACATATATCTACGTGGGTTAAGACCCCCCTTTTCATCCCCTTCCATCATCTCCGCCCTAACAAAAAACCTAGCATCAATAATCCAAAACATTTGCCAAAAATCCAAACATGGCGACCCAAACGGCAACCAAACTCCTCCCAGTAGAGGAATTATACGGCAGCTGGGGCAACGCCTACGACCAAGGCCAAGTTAACAACATGCAAGGTCTCGACGCTGTCCAGCAGGAGACTTATCTCCCCAAGTTCCTATCCCTCACACACGAAGCGCACTCGTCGCAAAAGAACCTCAAAATCGTCGACTTCGGCTGCGGCACCGGCCGTACGACCCTCAAGCTTCTGAACCTCCCCTCAGCAACCATCGTCGGCCTCGACGCCACTCCACAACTCATCGAGCTCGCGCGTGAAAAATCCGCCTCGCATCTGAATTCCCTGCCCCAAGACACCCGGGTCGCGTCGGTGCAATACGAAGTCTACAACCCCCTCATCCATCCCCAGGCGCCGGAATGCGCTCAAAATGCCCACGGCCTGATCAGCACCCTCGCCCTCGAGCACTTCACCCTCCCCGAATTCTTCAAAGCCATCAGCCCACTCGTGCAGCCGGGGAGTTACCTCATGGTGACTGATCTGCACCCAGACCTGGCTACTCTCAACAGTTACACCATCGTCGACGAAAAATCGGGGGAGCTAATGTGGACTTCCGCAAGCCATATCCATCCCATCGACGGTGTAAGAGCGGAAGCGCCTAAGTGGGGGATGGAGGTTGTGGAGGTTCAGGAGGCGAGTCCGAAAGACCCGAAGATGGTCGGTGCCATGCGAGGGAATTGGGAAGGCGTCAAGTGCTGGGTGGGATATCTTCTGAAGAAGGATTGAGAGAGAGAGGTGAGACGTTAGGTTCGATTGCAAAGGGGCTACAAACATGCGTATGGGTGAAAGAAAGATTATGGGGGCTTGAGTATATTATTATGGAAACGTCCTTGCACATGGCGGAAAGAGTGGTGAAAGAAAAGCAGATCAGCGAAACGAGGAATATCTCAGAATAGTTCGAATATGTAACTCAAACCTTCGTACCATCTCGCAGTCATTCTTACTTTCACTCTATCGCTTTTTCAATCGTGAAATACGGTCGTCGACATTCCAAAGGCGTTTCGAATATTCCAAAGAAAGTATCATACTTAACAACGCAACGTTTGTTTGGTTTTTTGTTTTCCATTTCTTGGTGGTTCAAGGGACATCTACCATTGCACCTCTCAGATTTAGGCGGCTTTTGTGATATTTCGACCTGCTGTTCAGATACAACGAACCATGCTAGTCGATGACCATTCTCGGTGGCTAACAAATTTACAATCGCAATGTATTGTAGTGCATCCCAGAAAACTTCAGCATTGCATTGCATGGCATAATGACCCTTTTTTGAAATGAGAGTGCTCATTTCTGCAGTCATGCAGTGGTTGCTTGAAGAGACAGGCTGACGATGACACAACGCTGACAAAATGCCGGGAAACTCTACGGTGGCATCTTCAGTTGCTGCATGTCGTCGTAGCCAACCCAAGGTGGGGCTCGGTCAGCTTCCACGCGCACCATTGCAGGTACTCACATCTTTCGATCAAACCTTTCAACTCAGAGTATTTCAATTTTCGTTCAAAGACCTACCCTCAGGTCAGTCCGAGACAGGAAGCCTCTCAACGCTTTGCATTGCCTTGCCTACTCCCATGCTCCGCACTAGAGGCAAGCGACAGCGCATATCTCAATCAAAGCGACCGACTTAGAGAAGACCTTTCCTTTGTACAACTGATTTTCACTCCCTCAACGTTAGTGGGAGCATCAAGGTCTGTTCCTTCTTGCCACTGTGCGTCAGCGCTTAAGATACATAGCCATGGACGGGCTCGCACCTCCGGCTGGCGAATCTCAGTCGAGTCGTTATTCCGATTTTGACCAACGGCCAAACGTGCATGTTGCGCGCGAACTGATCCAAGTAAGTCGCCTCGATAGTAGATGCATTTTGAATACGACTTTCGATGCGTGATCGTGGCTTGACACTTTATCGAAGTCCTGGGCTGAATCGAGCATGCTCTTATGTATAGCTTCTTGATGTCGCACAAAACTTTGTTGTTCCCTTTGTTGGGCGCGCGAATGGCCGAGATCACTCTTCAGAAACAATACAGGCTGGCCTGCCTCAAGGATCGCCTCTAGTGGAGCAGCATGATTCACGAGAACTTGCGCACTCGCTCAACGCCCAACTCGGAGAAGAGGGCAAGGGGAAAGCTGGCTTCTCAAGTGTGCTAGACCGTATCCTACGTCATAGCGTTAATACCTGGGATCAAGGTTTTATGTCGAAATTGTACTCGTCTACTAATCCCATAGGGATAGTGTCAGAGTATATATTAGCGGTTTTGAACACTAATGTTAGTCATCCTTCAGCATTTCGAACAGGCGTTGTCATACTAACACAAAGATGCAGCTGCACGTTTATGAAGTCTCACCCATCCTCACCCGAATCGAGCAAACCACATCCCGAACGTTAGCCGCGCTATTCGGTCTCGAAGGCCCCTTCGCTGGCGGCGTCTCACAGCCGGGCGGTTCCGCTTCAAATCTTACCGCTCTGGTAGTCGCCCGCAACACCTTATTTCCGCATAGTAAATCCCAAGGGTACGATGGCCGCAAATTCGTCATGTTAGCGAGTGCGGACTCGCATTACTCGCTTGAGAAGGCAGCACAAGTGTGTGGCTTTGGAAGTTCGAACGTCTGGTCCGTCCCTGTCGATGCTCAGGGTTGCATGCGAGTATCTGACCTCGAGTCAATGATCCGGAAGGCCAGAGACCAAGATCTGACCCCGTTCTTCGTGTGTGCAACAGCCGGCACCACTGTTTTAGGCTCTTACGATCCTCTCCCAGCTATCGCCACCGTTTGTAAACGAGAGGACCTCTGGTTTCACGTCGATGCTTCTTGGGGGGGTGCTGTCGTGTTCTCCTCGAGCCTAAAGCATAGGATGGCCGGCTCTGAACGTGCGAATACCCTTGCTTTCAATCCTCACAAAATGCTCGGCGTGCCTGTAACTTGCTCCTTTCTCTTGACTCCAGACCTAAGGCAGTTCAAGAGAGCCAACACCATAAACGCCGGCTATCTGTTCCACCAGATCAACTCAAATGCCAACAGTGCAGCTGTCAATGGACATACCGAGCCGGAAAGCCAGCATCAAGCGCGTCTTCCCAATGGAATGGATGAAGCGACCATCACGTCTGACGCCGATGGTCCACATCATGCCATAGATGGTGTTGAATCAACATCTGGGTCGCTCGATGACCTTGGCGACCTTACTTTACAATGTGGCCGCAAAGGCGACTCCCTAAAGCTCTTCCTTGGCTGGCTCTATTACGGCAAATCATACTATGGCCAACAGATTGAAGAGGCCTTCGCCACTGCCGCTCATCTTGCAAACCTTGTGAATGCGCACCCAAGGCTACTGTTACTAAGTGAAAGGCCACCACCTTGTTTGCAGGTCTGCTTTTACTATGTTGGGAAGGAGGAAAGAGGACAGAAAGGGGAAGACTCGGAGCGGAATACTTGGCTGACAAAATTGGTTGCAAAAGGATTGGCAGGGAGAGGGTTCATGATTGATTATGCCCCGGGAAAGATGGGAATGTTCCTCAGGGCGGTCGTGCATTTAAGTGTGAAAAAGGAGACGGTGGAGTATTTGGTAAGAGACGTGGTGGAAGTGGGCGACAGCGTAGTGGGAGAGCATTCTGGTAAGCGGTGAGGTATAACTTTGCTTCTTCTCCAAGTGTCTAGATATGAACGTAATAATTTTGCGGGGTGTGTAAGGATTTTCTTAGAAAAATCTAATTACTATGAAAGTGCTCCTAGCATGCCGGTCTAGCTACACTCGCCACTTGCAAGTCTCAAGGCGCCTTCTATTACATTAAGGGCAAACATTCATTGTCCAGTGTTAAAGAAGGAAGCCTCGAAAAGATGTAAAAAATCCAAAAGACGATGTGTGAGACCCAAAAGACGTGTGGCGAACGTTCAAAAAGATATATAAGAGACTCGAAAGAGTTTGAAAGACTCAAAGATTGTGATGAAACGCGCGATGAAGTTTATCGTCGAACGAGGTGAGTACTCAACACGAGAGATCCTTCTTCTCCTTCTCATAAGGTCTCTAGTCTTGTCAATATTAGTCAATCTTATTGATCTTATGATAATTTTAGACGATTAATTCATTGTGATGTTTCTAGCACGATTCAATATCTTTGACGATTAAATCTAGTGATAAATTAAGCAAAGCGAAACACGAGAACGAAATAATTGATGATATTAGTCATGAAGACGTTGTCCATCTAGCTTCGTCAACGCTATCGATGCTAGAGGGGCGATGATTGCTTCGAAGGCTACTTTGAAGACTACTTGACTCAATAGCGCTTTCACTAACGGTAATCCACCATCTGATTGATCAAAATCCACGTCATAGACATATTTAGAAGCTTCCTAATCCAAGAAGTATACACGTAGACGATTGATGATTGAAAAAATAATAATTCTAATGACTTAACCCTAGACCCCCTACTAGCGCTATCGCATTAGAGGGTGTGCCGCATTACCAGGTGAAATTGAGTAGCACTTTGATTGGAGAACCCATTCCGTCCATTAGCTCGACCACAGAGCCATTGACTGTACGAGCACACTCAGCGCCCTTCGAACGATCTCCCAGTCCTAGTAGCGTGCGATTTCCTACAGAGGAAACCCTCCAGGCGAGGGTGGATCTTACTAACAAGAAATATCGAGCGCTTGTGGATCATGTTATTAGAAGCGCCCAAAGCGATCGAGGTCAGGTAAAGCTATCAGATGAAGTCTTTGTGCCAGATGAGGTCTTTGGTGTCCGTTCGACAAATCAACTTCTCCACGACATGAAGATTGGCGCTGCTGACGAGCTATATGTAAGTGTACACTTACTTCGCACGCCCCTGAAATCACGCTCACCGCTTGTGTAGGCTTTCGAGTTCTTGCTAGATCTTCTCCCCATATTCTCACGCGCGAACTGGAGAAGCAGAATTCGAAAGTACGTTTGCGTGCACGAAAGATACAGCGATATGACGAGCTACGATGGACTCGAGATAGCAGACATAATCTACGACGACCTAAACGACAACGAATAAAATAGTGTTAATAGTTCCGTATTTGCAAATACTACACCACACTATTAGCATTTCCTCACACTATTAATATTTTGGCTCCGCACTATACCACACTACTAATACTAATAGTATTGCGAATATAAATCAACGTCTTTTTATAGTATTTCTAAGCTATTCTCTTCATATATAAATGGACTCGTCGCTTATTTAAGAAGATATAAACACTTTTCTTACTACATATTATTTGTATGATATCAAGCTTCTCTCATTAATTCATGACATGTTCGTTAATAATTTAATTTAAAACTATTCAAAGCTTTTTTACGTTCTTCACAAACGAGAGAGTCTATATTATTGTTATGATAAAATTTTTCTATATAAATATGTCTATTTATAGTCAAGATTTAATGCATTGAATAGTTTTCAATGTTTCTAATCTCATACGATTTCTATTATCACATAATATTCTCTTGAAGTTTAAAAACACTCGTTCTAATACAAAAAACATAGCACAAATAACAAAAATATTTAAAGTTATTCGTGTAAGTATTACTAGTCTTTCTAATTGATTCTTTTATTATGAAATAATATCAAAAGCTTTATATACAATAGACTTTGCAAAATATCTATCTAGCTCGTTTATATATGAAGACGTAGATTTTTTTACTCGTCTTTATCGTGTGAACTTCAAAATCTTCTCTTTTACTATTGTTGTTGTAAATAATTCAAGCGCAATGAAGATTTGAAATTTTTTTTTTTAAAATTTCTAAAACGCTTTCTTTGCATTATTAACTCAATTCATCAATCAATGTTTAAAATATTTTTATTTATGACTAGAATCAAGAACAATAGCAACGATATAAATAAGAATTTAATTGATATTTTATTTCAATATTCTTAAAACTTGTTTCACTTAATATTTATGAAAATTACAAGAGACTTATTGTTATTGAATTAATATTCGCTTTTTTCAAATTTATAAAATAAGAAATCAAGTATAAAAAGAATTCGATTGATCGTGATTTTTCGTTTTTCAATAAATTTAATAATATCGTAAAAGTTTTTCAAGAAGTCGCGATTTTATATAAGCGTATATTACTTTGCAACGATTAATATATTCTTTGAAACGTCAATCTCATTAAGTATATATTGCTATATAAAAGACTTAATTCTCGTCAATGTTCAATCAAGCATGAATGTAATGCCGTAGCCCCCACGCCGTACGGGCGCCTCCGTACCGACATCACAGCGATATCAGACACTAAGGCGCCAAGCCCTAGTCTAGTGGCTTGGCCCCTCGGAGTATATCCCTCATGGATTTCCCTCGTGGAAACTCCACGGATTAATGCTCCTATGACTATAGTCCTACATTTTCATAGCCCTATAACTACTGTACTCTGGTGTAGCGCCGTCTATTACACGTCCGTACACAGCCTCACAATGAAAAATCATAAATTTCAATAAATTTTATTGTTACGATAAGACATGAGATTCTCGAAAAGTTTTCGAAACTTCTAAATATATTACAAATTGCTCATTATATACTTAATGATATTATGAAGCTTTTTAAACAATTTTAACTTTTGTTATTTTGCGAGCTTTTTTTTTATCAAAATCAAATATTATAGTTTAATTAGAATTTTTTAAATTTAAATAATCGTTAAAGAGAAAAATTTAAATAACGAGATTGATAATATGATTATTGCATTGAAAACAATATAAATTTAAATTATACTTAATTTTCTTTTTTTTGAACTTTTTAAAAAAAAATTTACTAAGAATATTATTACTCGAAGCGTTATTCATAACGAAAATAATTTAAATAATTGCAAATATCGTACTTGCAAAGCACTTAAAGAATAATTGCAATTTGATTTTCGTTATTATAAAATTCTTGAAGTTTTGTTAATAATAATAGAAGCGTTTTAAGTTCTTCTTTCTCGCTAGTGAAATGCGTCATAACTTCGAGTATTGCGAAATGATTAAAGAAAATTTATAAATCGCATGCAATATATATAAAGAATATGACGAAATAAAACATATGAACAAGAAGTTATTAATCTTCTTGAAAAAGCTTTAATACTCTCGTGCGAATAATAGATGCGCTAATTGCAAGTAGCTCGTTTACTAAAAAGAATATGTATTGTAGAAGAGTATAAAAGTTTATATTTATTATTTTACTAAATAATATATTTGTTTTAATAATTTACTCAATGAATAAATAATTCAAAGTCTTTTTATCAAGATCCTTTTGCATGTAATTTAAGACTTGTTCTTGCTATTTTATTATCTTCAATTGAGATTGTCGACTAAAAATCGTCTAAATATTATTATTATATTAAATATCTCATGTTTCTTTGTGAAATAAATTAGCAACGTCATGTTTTATACAAAGATATATAAATAGTATTTTTGTTTTTTCACTTAATTTGTATTTCATCGTGCAATACTTGCAACGAAAGTGCTAAGTATCATTGATTATAAAGAACTCTTTAGAATGATTTTAAATAAATGATTACTTGCTTCGTTTTGAATTTATTAAAGAAGCTTGTGAATTCGTAGAGATTTCTAGCGTTACGAAGAGAATTTCAAGATTCTCATTTAAAATAGCTAAATTAATAGACGAATTTATAAAAAGTAGTAAAAAAAAAAGAACTCTATTATAGATTGTGAATTAATACGTCGTCGTCGCTTGAAAAAGAATTGATATTCAAGAACTCATTGTTTATTAATATCTCGAGTTCTTCTAGCGATTGATATAGTGCTTGCAACGCTTCGTGCAATAATAAACGAATTATTGAATATATTAGAAGCGTCTATAGACGTTAAAAAAAATTTAGAATCAAGCATATTCGTGATATTGCATGCGATAAAGTTTAAAATGTATTAGTTTATTGTGTGAAGACGAATACGCAAAGTGAGAATTTGCGAATACTTTATATCACGTGATTATGCTAGTGATTGTAAAATACACGCGACTCGTGTATTCGAGTGACAAAAATCTTCACATCACATTAAAAATAATATTTTTGAAGAATGATATCTTCTTTGAACGTGTATTTAAGATAATATATTTTCGAGCTCTAGATTTAGTCCTAGATCAATATAAGCACTATTAATCATCAAATAAACATCAAATATATGTAAATACTAATAGTGTGAAGATCTCACACCACACTACACTATACGAAAAGTCGCTTGCACCATACTGAAACTATTAGTATATACTAATAGTGCACTGTTAACACCGAACTAATAGTGCACTATTTTATTCGTTGCAGTAGACGGTGTATTGACAGGCTACCTCGCTCGATGTAAATACATCGATGGGGAAATCTGGCGAGGCAAGACTCCGAAGTATCTCCTCGAGGTCAAGACAATGACGCAGGAGTGTGAAACCCGTTTCTTCATGAGCAAGGCCCAGGTGCAAAGTGTACGTGGTTTCTTGATCTACCGTAGCGTGACCACGAGAACGCTACATCATCAACATTATGGGTCCCGTAGTTTGCTAATGAGACTGTGAAGATGAAACAAATGAAGGTCCCGGCAGGGCAAGCGGCCGCAGAGGTAGATGTCATCATGCGAGTCTCAAACCTCGGCCATAACGACATCGACCTAGACTTTATCGTGGACCCAGCGACGCGTGAAAGCAACGAAGAGCTGAGTCGGAGTCCTACACTATCTTCCACTCTTGCCAAATGATCTTGGTCTTGGACCTCGAGCGCCATCGACCAATCGCTGAAGGGTGTAGCAATTACATGACATTTTGGTATTCAGAGGACATTTGGATGTTTGAATACGGTCTGCAGCTTGGACAGCTAACGATATTCTTTCCGTTTCTGATTATAAACATTTTTAACGTATATTGGACCATCATCCTAGGAAAGATATTGGTCCTTCGTTTCGATACGAAAAATGTACAGCAAGCCCAGAATCAAGCTTGAGTGTCCACTTTTACCTCCTTCGCCATAGCAGATTGCAAAATTGCCATTGATTTGATTCCGCTTTTGAGGCTGAACGCCTCTACGTTTCTCGCGCGAAGAATGCTTGTGGCGGCGAACGATGTGTCGCCCTGGTAGCACGCGACTACCACTAAACGCCCCTGCATGGACGAAAGCATCGACGGCGTCGAGGAAGAAGTATTTTCAACAAAGTACCCCGAAAGCTCAAGCCATTGTTCCTCTAGGAGCTTCGGGTCTGCAAAAGGCCTGCTTTTGATAGCACTCATCGAATGCAACGGTAAGCTGGTGGCATCCGGAAGGTGCCATGCCTCGAAGTCGGCGCTTGAGCGCAAATCCAACAAGAGCGAGTTGGGCTTCATTAAGTCCCCAGACTGCGCTGCTAAAGCATCCACATTGCATGTACCATACAGATTTTCCAGAACGTCATTAGCGCAAAGCTCCCATGCCTTTTCGTACCGATGGCGATCGACTTTCAGAAGGTTCTACAAACCGTTAAATAAATTCGAGGAAATCTACGGGGGTACGACCCACGTCGTTGATGATTGGGCGGAAATGCTCTAGCCCTAGCTTGCGGAAATAGTCATCGAGGTACTGATATGGCAAGTCGCAGCAGATAAAAACACAATGGATCTGTCCGTCGCTCTCGGCTAGGTCTTGTAACGTTCCATCCATCTGGCGTTTCTGCAGGTACTGGTACAGTCCCTGAAGGTTAAAGCCTGATGAGGGTCCACAGATTAGTCCCTCGCGAGACAAGGCCATGGAAAGTCGGTATGAGTCGTATGAACTGACTTCCTCGGAAGCATCGACCGACGCTTGCCAAGGAAACTTCCCAGCAGCTACTAGAGAATATGGACGCGGACCAGGTACGCTGTCCCCAGCCGCAGTCAAAACTCTGTCTCCCGCCGCTTCAATCAGTCCTCGCCGTTTCAGAAGCGAGGAATGGGCCGTACCCGACTCGGATGATTGACTCCTTAGCCTCTTTCAAGAATGTACCAATTCCAATCATGGTACCTGCATCCATGAAGTCGTCAGCCCTAGCAATCTAGGTTGTTATCTCTTAGAAGCCGGGAAGTTTCACCCGCAGTTCCCATGCCAGCCGCGAACACATTGATTTCAGGCAATTGCTTCATGATCTGTGGTCCTAGCCACCGAGTCAGTCCAACGTCGTCCGTTTGTCTGTATAGCTGGGCGGTGACGTTGTATTACCGGACCAGCGATAATGAGCGGCAGGATTCTGACAAAATGTCAGCATGCGTATAGAACAGCTTTTTCTTCTAAAGATATGCCATTACCAATTCGTTGGTGTATTGATTCGGATGCTCAATCCCATCATTCGCTTCCGCAAGCCGTTGTGCCATTTGGATAGGGCCTCGAGGGTCTGCGGGGTCGGATTGGGAGGGGCCTCCAAAGAGCGTGCTATGGCGAGTTACACAAACTGAGCACATGCCCTCAGGCAGCTACTGACAGGTTCAAACCAAAGAAACGCATCATCTTCATCTTCATCTCACTGGTTTTGTTACTGATGAGCGCGTGTGTATCATCGATTGCATGAAACACCCTAGCAATAATTGCCATAGAGATCACAGTGGAGCCTGAGCTACTCTCTACTATGGTTCTTGTCTTCCTAGTTATTTGGTCCGACCGTAGCATGTTCAGCGCTGCACCGAATGAAACCAGTCAGCATTGGCAACAAGAATAGGATTTAGGCGACAGTATAAAACAGAACAGCCGGTCATGAGCAAAGACCAACGCCTACCAGGCAACGCCTTGACATTGTGTGCAGGCAGAGCGCTCATCATCTTGGCATATATCCGGACCTTATCATCAAGAAAGGGGTTTAAGTTTCGAGGTACTTCGACGAGCGGTAGTAAAGGCTGACAATCCGGATCGTAATACTGGTGGATGGAATCATGCCCAGTGTATACGTTTAGTGGATTTGGACTGGTCATGTTGTTGCATGTAAGTGAATCTTTCTTGTCAACCTAGGGTGGAACGTTCACTTCAAGCCTTCGTGCTAATTTAATATCTTTTGATCGCCAGTCGTTTCGTCATAACAAAAAGTGAAGACCCAGATCGTCTTTCCGATACACATTTCCATATCATGCCGCTAATGCTCAGTGATGTAGCAGTCAGCTGCGGCTCTCCATTTCGAGTGAGCGGAGAACATGGATACATTGGAGAGACGAGAGGATCATTATGCATTCAGTGTACGCTAGTGTTTACCGACAGCACTCCTTTCCAGTAAATCCCGAACACGGTTTGGCTCATGCATTATGATCCGTGAGCATGCAAACAAATCCACCAGTCACGATCAGCAATGAGCCAGACTGTTGGGCAAGTACGCCGAACGTTATCTTTGTCGGATTACCGTGCCGCTCGACAGAGACCCTTTTGATAAAAAGCTTGGAGGTACCGCAAAGAAGCAATCATTACGTATCGCAAGGATCGCTACGGCAGCTAAGATCGTTGACGGCTGTCAAATGATGATCGCAGCGACTTCAGACCATGCGATGTCGTGCTGTGCCTGCCCTTTGCTTCTCGTTTTTCCCAATCATGTATGCTTGTATCTCCTGGTCTGCGCGTGTTCTTATACTATCTCGTCCGCTTCCACATATTCATCCCAAACAAATTCTGATTCGGGGGGGGGGAGGGGGGCCCCCCATAAGTGTTCCGGGTAAGCTCGGTTATATGTTATCGTACAGCAGCCTACGGCGTTCGAGTGGAGCGGCGGTTTTGGTGGCTTCAGAGCAATAACAAGAGCAGTCAATAGCCCACCAGATCCATTGCACGTGTTGAAAATATGTTAAATCGCCATGGATTTCAGCCGGTTCTCCGGGGTTACCCGGGGGAAGAGTATCCCAGGAATGCTAAAACCCCTTGGCGAGAGACGACTAATTCTAAAATGACAATAAAAATTTAAAATTTTTAAACGCGAGTCATGATAATGAAACGATACAAAATTTGATTTATAATACGATTGTTAAATCATATAATTTAATATTAGTTGAAAACTAATTTATATTGTTTTGAACAAATGAGAGTTAAACTTAAACGTATTTGTAATATGTCACACTTTAAATCATGCATATGATTCGAAAAAACTAGTTACTGTCTAACTAGTAAAATATTAAAATATAATTATTTAAATCAATACATTAATTACGTTTCTATTTTGCTGCATATACATTATATTTCAAACATTCAAACGTTCGTGTTTTTGCATTTCTACATTTTTGACTCTTCGCGCACGATTTGAGAAAACTAATTATTATCTAAGGGGCATCATCCTTGAAAGACCGCTCAAAGGGTCTTCCACAACGGAAAGCGATATCGGGGCCACAGGATTGATAGTTCGAGGACAGTTGTGGGGTTACGTTTTCAGAAGGACGACGCTGAATATTTGCCAGAACCGCTCTGACATCTCTGATCTTATCTTTGAGGTGGTCTTCGTCTAATCGATAAAATTGAGGCGGCCGAGCATTGCGAAGAAACTCTCTGACAGTCATTTCGTCGGCGTCAGGATACATGTTGCGCAAGCTCCCGTACCCGCAGGCGGATGCAAGTGACAGGAACTCATGCCACCATCCACATTGAAGCTCGTTTCCATTTTCCTGCTGTGCTTTCCGGGCGTCTTTACGAGGTGCTTGGCCAGTCATGACGGGGAAGTGACGCCAAGCAAAAAGCCAAAGCTGTCGATAAGAATGCCACCGCGCTTGGAATCCGCTATTGCTGCTTCGAGGTATTTGAGTGTTCTCACTGCATTGTTCACTCCAATCGAGGCATCCATTGTGCTGATGTGTAAACGCCTGGCGAATAGAGCCTTTGAATCTGACCGGTAAGATAGACTTCATGATTTTCGCACAGGGTTCCAAATATTTGGTGTCCTCCAAGAAGGTATGAAGAGATGGGATGATATGTTTAACGGACTGCAGACGCGACAAAATCGAGGACCTTTGCTCGTTGAAAGCCTCGGAGGAGAAAATCTCTCGGTGCAGCAGGAGATCCTTGATCCGGCGGAAATCATCTGAGGAATAGTACACGTTCTTGCCCTCGATGATGGTGACCGTGTGACTGTCCAGATACCTAAACATGGTAGCCTTGCCACCTAGGATGTAATCCCAAGTTGCTCTTACGCGCTCTAAATACTGTGTCAATTCCTCTGGACAACGAAGTGTCAAAACCCTATGGAATGTGCCAATCCTCAACGCAGGCCAGAGACCCGTGAAGGGTACAAGGCTATCAAGCATGTCTCGAAGCTTCTGCATCTGCTGATCTCTGGCTGCGAGACGTTGAAGCTGTAGAAGATCCCTCCTCTTGCTCTCCGAGAGCCTGGCCAGCCATGACTGCTCATGTATACTATCTCCGGCCAAGCTGCATTGACGTGCGTGGCGAAAGATATCCCCGTCACAGAAATTTGAGGTGTTGGAGTAGGCTTCACGTATGGCGCGTTTTGTTTGCTCATTGACGCCTAAAGATGGATGAGAGACTTGTGCTAGTTGGAGCCGGGAATGCTTACGTTCTTCCAGGTATAGATCTGCAACCCACCACCTATCGTCGGGGTTTAGGAAGTTGTTGCCCGCTTCAAGCCGATGACCTCCATGAAGGTATGTGACATTCGTACAGAGTGATAAAAGAAAAGGCTCTTGAGCAGAGCGCAAATCTTCTATGGACTTTCGGTCTGCACGAAGAGCATCGTCGAGCTGTTGTCTACGAATGATGACGGGAACATGATGCTCCGACGTAAGTCGTAAACAGCCTTCGAGTTTAAAAATCTGAAGTAACCTGGACACATTTTTGGGGTCAAATTGCCGAGGATTAGTCATCGGCCCCTCGGGACGGAACTGCCTAATCCACAGCTTTACCGAGCAGCAGAAGGCTTGACTCTTCACCAACTCAAGATCTACCTCATCCGAATTGTCGGCCATAAATCTCTGCTCCATAGTTTATGAGCCAACCGCCTCATAAAAGGCTATTACTGATATTGTATAGAGAACAAGAAAACCCACTATGTCATTCCAGAAAGAGCACCATGTCAATTCCGAAAGTGACCTCATTGCAAGCCAATCGAAAAAGGCATTATTCTTAAACGGCTTGAAGAGTCGGACACTGCTATAATATTGAACAAGGTAAGGCTCATTTTTCCAAACCTCATACAATGGCCCCCTGCAATCATTCTACTTGGCTGCATATATCTGGGACGCACGAGCTCGCAGTTCACGACGAAGGTCGCTTCACTAGACTTTTAGATGATCTCACTGATGCGACAACCCAAAGACCCTCAATGCTCCTCTTTGTGGGTCAACAAGCCAAAAACACAGCACTTCGCGAACTTTTCCCTTTTAATTCTTTTAAAGGAAAGCGCAGTGTTGACGGCGTAAACCTTCGATTGGACACTACAACCATTTCATCAGACTATCCCATTTTCATTGCTGACAGCGATCCCAAGTTAAAGATCTCGTCTACTTCGTCTCAATGGCCTTGCCACGATGTCAAATCATATCGTATGCAATGGGAGTGCCCACCTCAATTTGCCATCTCCGATTGCATGTATGCTCGACTCCTATTTCCATTTACGGATGTCATCTGTGTCTTCGCGGATGACTTCAATAGTCCAACGAATGTTATCGATCTTCTGAAATCTTGGGCAGCGGCCGGCAGCGCCTCGCACCTCCCGTATTTGATTCGTCCGAAAATCGTTGTCGTCGTTACCGGCGATGAAGCTAGCGTTACGTTCAATGTTCTGCAAGCTCAGGACTTCAAGTTCGGTCTCGGCCAGCAAGACTTAATGAAGTTCTTTTCTTCTATCGTCATCCTATATCTTACCGAGGCGCCGATCTCCTCACTAGCTCGTCACAGAAGGTTGAAGGAAGTTCTTCTTCGAAATGCAGATGAGATGCGGCATTTACGCCAGCAATCTCGTTTACTCTATTCGGCCATACACTTTGATCGTTTGTTTGGGGAGGCAGTTCGACACGTTTCTCTGACCTTCAAGAAGTCCTTCAACTTCGTTGAGGCGAGTCGCTTGTGGAATCCCATTCATGATGAATATAGTGAACATCTCTCGACCTTCGTACGTTTGGCTGACCATCACAAGATTTCCTCAGAGGACCAAGCGTCTTTTCTGGCCTCAGGGATGCTTATGGATGCATATCCTCCTGGCATGCATAGTTGGTTTATCACTCACACGGCTTGGACATCTTACTTATTTAGTGTCCTAGGTTTCGACCCCACAACAGTCTTCAATATCCTTTATCAGCCTCCACTTTTTCGAGCGCTTACTGGGCACTGTACTACCACCTCAGCTGTTCAACAGTGTCAAAGAGTGCGTCACCATTTTGGTATCTGGACTTCTATGCTCTCCGAACAGAAAATAGGCGCGGCTCTTGTTCATCGAGGGAATACACTTAGAGCTTTCACTAGGTGGGCGCTCCTCAAAAGCAATCTTACTTGTTTATATTGTTTGCGGCGAAGACCAGAGCATATCCTGTCGTGTGGGCACGCGATATGCGACATATGCCTCCGTATTTTCGGACAACCCATTTCTCCTCGAGGCTATCAATTCGTTCTTCACAGATGTATCCTCTGCTCATCGGGCACGATCACTGCAGGCTTCAAGCCGCCGACGGCCGGTATCCGCATTCTTTCGATTGATGGTGGCGGAGTAAGAGGCGTTGTTCCTCTGACATTTCTTGAGCTCTTGCAGAAAACTATTGGTCCTCAACCGCCTCTCCAGGATCTTTTCGATCTCGCGTTTGGTACTAGTTCTGGTGGGATAACACATGACCTTTTCCACTTCCGCATGACTGATATCCTTAGCTTAGGAGGTCTCATTGTGCTCAGTCTTTTTGACTGTGGGTGGAACATCTCGCGATACAGCGAAGTATTTGAAACTCTAAGTCGGCAATTCTTCCGTCGTGAGCATACAGGCTACCTTCCTTTGCTACGTTATTTCCGCCATTTGCTCAAGTACTGCTTTTCGGACGGCTACTACGATGTACGAAGACTCGAGGCTTCACTGAAAGACAACTTCGGCGCCGACCAACGGATGTTTGACTATCGTCATCGTACGACTGATGCCAAGATTGCGGTGACTGCTACTACCATCTCCGATGCTTCTCCTTATCTTTTTTCAAACTACAATGGTATCAGCAAGAGACCCAAGGATTGCGGTGCGATACTCATATTAGGATTCCCTGGGGAAACTTAGCCTAACGTTCGACAGGATACAAACACGTTCGACCGTGGAATGTCGCAGACGAGCCGTATGTGTGGGAAGCGTAAGTGATCCAGTAGGGTTCACGATAGCTATATCACTGATCCTGTGTTAGTGGACGAGTGACATCTGCGGCGCCCGTGTAAGTGTTCATCGCTCCTCTCATCCCTGACTGGCGCTAATCCATGTCGCAGACTCTTTAAACCAGCACAGTTATCCGCGTTAGGAACTTTTCAAGACGGAGGCTTGAAGCACAATAATCCGATCAATCTGACATTGTGGGAAAGCCGCCATATATGGCCATCAACGAATATAGACATGGTACTTTCCTTGGGCACAGGCACAAACAAGGCTTCCGTCTCTCCCAGCGCTCCCAACTTTCGTCATGTTATTTTGGATGGGTTCATTCCCCGACTCTATCGCTCATTTATATCATCCTTAGACGGTCAAAGTGCTTGGCAGGACCTTCAAAATCGTCTGGACAACGAGACGCGAAAGGATTTCTTTCGATTAAATGTCACTCTGACCGAGAAATTATTTACCATTGACAACGTGAACTGCATGCAGGAGCTACGAGACAATGTTTACGAACAATCGGATTGTCAACAAGAATCAGAGATTTTACATGCAATGCTCTTGTCTTCTCTATTCTTTGAGCTAAGTCAGACGCCAACGTTTACTGATGGCGCCTACCATTGCTATGGCATCGTACGCTCTCGACTCGATGGTAGACATCTTCTCGATGCTCTGCGCAAACTGCAGCGATCGCATTGGGCTGTTGTCACAGATAAAGAGATCTTAGGGTATCTCGACCCGGAGCGAAATGTTTGTAAGTTATGCAGATGTTACAAGATGAATGTGGAAGTCACGGTTCGCCACCCAACGGATACAATAACAATCTATCTGCAGAGTGTCACAAAGGCCAGAAGAAAGATCAGTGGGTTTCCGCAGACAATGCAATGGTTTATTACTCAACAAAACCTGGACGCTGATTTCGGTACGCCTTATCACAATGCCAAGGCCTATTCGAACTGCAAAGCTTGTGGGCCGCCAGGTAGGCGCCGGGGCAGGAAACGTAAAACTAGTGAGGGAGACGATAGTATAACCTCGTCAAAGAAGACTCGCTCATCCGTTCTACATTAGCAGAAAGCAAAATGTAATAGACTAATTCAAAACAACCAGAATCAGCTGATGTGGATATGACCAGGTGCGGTTTGTGGCTTTTGCCAATTCGGCTGTTCCTAAAATAGCTTTCGGCGGTAAAAGAGCATCGCCGTCAGTATCGGATGCATTCGCCGATTCTAATTATCAGCGCAGTGCTTCTCACTTGCATTAGTCTGGCGCTTACAGTAGCACCTGAATGCTAGTAGTTTTAAAGTGGTCAGCGATTAGGTCTAGCGTTATTTCACCGATCATAAAAAAACGTCGCGTGTTCGTACTTCTTGACGCATCACCTCTTTCATATCGATTGAAATTAGTTTATTGGAGATGTTGCCCGAACTTACTACTGCGAAACAAAGGCAAGAGGCGTTTCGCAAGCGCAAAGAGACACTGTTGAGAAAGGTCCATGACCTTACGGTACTCACTGGTGCTGATGCGAAACTCTTCCTTCGTTACGGTTCTCAGATGGTAGCTTATAACCATAATCGGGGAAGAGAATGGCCCACACTGGACGTATGTTTCGCTCAGTCATTGACAAGCCTTCTCATTGACACATTCAAGGAAGCAGGTTCGTTTTTGCTCGGCCCCTCCGATATCTATCGGAAGCAGCAGCTTCAACAGAGCCTTGAAGAGAGCAGAGCTCTCCTACGCGGATCCGATCAGGCTGTTTCGAATTCCCCATGCCAGCCAAATCTCGGACGAAGACGCGCCACAGTTGCTCATGATCCTCCTAAACCCTGTACGGCCTCGGACCAGGCATTACCGCCTGTGTTTTTGGATACGCAGTTCGACGTCGCTTTAGCGGACCAGAACGACTCCTCGCACCATGGCCCTATTCCAAGTTATCATCCGCCTCAAAGCAACAACGGCTCAGAGAACAGCACCGAAACAATCCAGCAGCCGCAAAGCAACAATACCGAAGGAGTCCAGCAGTCACCAAGCAATAATACCAAATCCGTGCAGAAGCCGCTTACTAGTGACGTAGAGCAGATTAACGGCCGTTCGTCGCTATGCATCGGCGGGCACTCGGAACATGCATCTCGTGCTTCCCAATTATCATACCAGGACAAAGTGGAGCTGGTTAAGGTATGCTACGCATCAGCGGATAACGGGCTTGACCAACGTTTACTACCAATAGGAACTTTCACAGCTGTGGCCCTTAAGTGATGTTTATCACGAGGATGATCAACAGCTGAACAGCAAGACGGAAACCAACCAAAATCATCCTCAGGTGCCTTATACTTTGGTCAGTGCATGTGCAGCTCAGAGTTGCAATCGTACAGGTGAACCGCCGACAAACGGACTGCTTCTTCATGATTCATCAGTGCGGGCAGTGAGCCCCAAGAACGACGACAAATGCGACGATTCCGTCTCTACCCAAGAATTCTCTTGGGATGAGAAAGCAGGGTTGGTGCAGGACCACTGGTATCATCAGACTCAAAGTAACAGCAAAGAAGGTCTACCTATGCATTATCATGAAACTATGGAGTCGGAAGCTAAGGGCTCTACATCGAACCCCAAATCTGTTCCGGAAGCTCCTCAGATAGTCACGAAGCGCCAGACAAGATCTCAGACAAAGCGCAAATTGGAGCCCCATCAACAAAGTAGAACTAGACAACGGGTTTGCTAATTCAGAAATTATTGTATGGCTTGTGTGCTTTGATGCCTCGTGTACGACAAGGGCGCATAGATTCGAGATTTTGTTTGTTCAGTGCTATACCTGGTTAAATATCGTCCAGTCTATCTGAGCCGACACCTGAGCCATTAGGACATGAGCCTTGAGGCACGCACCGGTTGACTCCGGTGGTAGAAACGGATGCTAGAGATTCCGTCAACATCGTCTTTGCATTTCCTCTTGCAAAAATTACTGACGTTTCGAAGATCTAGCAAGCTAGACGTCCTAGTTGCATTCAAAAAGTCTCTAATGCCAGTAGCTTCTTCCCATTTCTCGGGGACTCGTAAGCTCAAGCTCTCTGGATTGGTCAGACTTGTTTCCGGCTCCATCATCTCCATCATCATTAATCCCACGTCTTTGATATCTTTACGCTCATGTTGTTCATTGCTCAAGCAGCCCCTCAGCATGCTCTCACCTACATTGGCTACAGCCATCAATTAGAGGGAGTGACTGTACCAGCTACTTGAGCTCACCTATCTTTACCTGACCCCTTCGATTCGCCAGCACTTGCCCACAGTCAAGTGATCCATGAAAGGTGTGCAGGGTCCTGTGAATGAAAAGCAGTCCATGTATTACCTCAAGCTGAATCTTAGCCAAGATACTCCACAACGCAAATAGACCTACTTCTCTGCAGATCGCCCCTATCTCATGTGGAACCAGTTGGCCTCTTGGTATGGCTAAGATGTGTCGCAGAGAAACGTCCATGCTTTCATATACTATGCAGACATCCACGAGGGTTGGGTACACTTCAATGACAGAGACCACGCAGTCGCTCTCAGAAAAAGGACGGACACCCTTCGCCTCTACACCGGCGTTTCTTTTGTACTTTTTGATGGCGTAAAGCTCGGGAGTGCTGTCAAATGCCATGATAGCTGGCCCCGCCTGATCCAAGGACATGAATTCATGATACAGGGTATGCGGCTCAAGCTTGTGACTCAATTTTGGTTTCTTCGCGCTTGGCTCTGATGCCTTGGTAGAGACAAAGGACAGGCGTTCCGCGTTGATCGGTATCTTGCGTGTAGGGGATTCATCAGCCAAAATGTGGCGGTTCAGAAGACGAGGGTGAGGAGAAAGTTTTCTTGGTCCAACTGGTATGTCGGACTCTGACGATCTGGGATTGTCGAAGCGGATGTCCCCGATTTGGGTTCCTTTTCGTTGCACGTTGGCAGCGCTCATGATTATCTGTGCACAGCTGGAGCTCGAGCAGGCAGATAGTGTAGTTATAGCTCGGGCTGGCTCGCCAGCCCCGCGGTCTTCTCTTCAAGGTCAAAAACGGCCGTTAGAGAAGCCGATTCCAATGAAAGCATTTGTTTCCCGCCAAAAAGACCGAAAGAGCAGACTTGTCTTGATAACTCAAAAGTTTACTTAAAAAGCTGGAGATCATACCTCGAATCACTCATAAAAATGCCTTCCCGCACACCACCCAAAGACGTCCGACGCCAGAGTACGGTGAGAATTGATACTATTCCGATAATTTTAGCTCCGCACCGTTACAACGAGCATCCTGCCGTCAGAAGTGAATACCACGGGAGGACGAAAGAGCCTGGCCAGCTTGAGGCCAGGAAGCCATCAACGCAGCCGCGACTGCCTCCGAAAAGTCATACAAGGCTACCCAATGCGGACTATAAGAAACCATTGCCAGGGCGACCGGTGGAAATAACACCATTGGATCATACAATTGAGCGACACAATGGGACCACTTCGAACCTAGATTGCCTTCCGCATCGCCTGCGGATAAGCAAGCAGCAAACCGCTGTTAGCCCGATGCAGCGAATCCACGAACTCACCCGCGAAAACGGTTATCTTCGCGAAGAGCTTGCGATGTACAAGGAGACACGGGGCGCGCTCCGAGATCTGCAGGAGAAAAGTAAGAAGGCACATCAAATATTAAATGACGCACTTCAAGATGTGTCCCGAAAAATCGCCCGATCCGAGAGGCGTTTATTGGACTATTGGGGGGTAAACATCGACGGCGCCAGTGAGGAGGCAATTGTCTTTTAAATGGCTATCTACAGGGGTACAAGAATACAGCGAGACGATGTGAACTCCGTAGAATTTCCTCCAATCAGCACATGGGTGCTAATTTCTATCGACCAAAATCTATATTCTTTGCCAGAATGAACTCCAACCCGTTCGCTGAACTGGGGGTTGAAATTCCAATTCCATCAATCTAACCTGATCTCGAACGCTCTCGGTAACTAGTGACCTGATCCGATCTCTGACTTCATCATTGGCAGAGACTGCTTGGTTTTAGCCATCCCATAGGAGCGGAAGCGATATAGGACTTACCAGTAACGAGCAATTCCCCCCTGCCTTTAAGTGGACTTGTGGTTATCGTGCCATCGCTATTGGAGTCATGGCCGTCACTCATTTGCGATCTCAACAGGTCGTCTAGACCCATGGGCCCTTTGTAGTACTTGACCCGGTTTCCTGCGCCGCCGCTCGTACCACCTTTGGACCTGTCTTCGTCTTTGAAGTAGATAGAGATACGGAGAATCTGCCGATTGTTAACTGACTGACAATTGTTTGAGTGCCAAAGGAAGTCCCACATGGCCTTCGTCGATTAGATCGTCATCGAGCATTCTATTGATTATACCTATTGCCCCAAGCTCATCATCTATCAATGTTAGATCCGCAGCATGCTCGGGGGCTGCCTACATACCAACGCGATCAACCTGCCATACCAAATGTATGTTGGTTGAAGAGCGACTATTACTCGCAAAACATGACGAGTACTCCATATGGTCGTGCTTCTGCTATTATGGGACCAGGAGGTACAATCGGCATGAATCTTACTGCAAAGGTGGAAAATGCGCCACCTCTTAAAGGAGATTCGTGGGCAAGTATACCGGCGGACATCAAATTGCCAACCTGATCATCCAGGAGTTGCTCAAGAAGGAGGCTGGACTTTCTTGGAGATGGATGATAATGTTTTGCACACACTATGCTATAGATTTTCTAAGAGAAAAGGTATCAGGCACAGTATGTGAGGTATGGTATTCAGAACAGTGCTTGTTTTCTTCTATGGACGGTGCTACACCATGGTGATTGTGCCGAGTATAGCGGCCCGAAGCCCATACATTATGATAACCTCTTCCGCTGATCACTGCATCTGCCAAATCTTCCAGAATTATAGCTCAGTCCCATAGACGCAACGTCCCTGTCCCCACACTCAAATGCTTCGTGGAGACCGTAGCTGTTAGCGCCGTTGCTCGCCAGCTTACTGATTCCTTAGCTTCTTGGATGCTGGTTCGGTTGTCTGAGTGAATGAAGTATTCGGCGTAATTTCTTGCGGGGCCAAGAAGCTCGATTGGCTGTCGCCTTCGCTCGATGCGGACCCGATATTTGATAGCTGGGAACTCTAAGGTGTAGAGAAAGAAGAGATTTGAGAAAGGTCGAAGCTGATATCGGCTGGCAAGTCATCAATAGCCGAACAAATCGTTTTGTGAAGTTTTAGCGAGTGATGATCGTAAACGTTCTTGACGAATTTGTAGGCGGTCCATCTTTCTCTGCCTCCTGGAGCTGTGAAATCGGACATATGAATTGGATGACGATAGAAGGTAGTCTTATCATCTTCGATAATAGCGTAATGACCGTACACCCTTACTGATCTATGATCATGCGAGATGGAAAAGGCTAAAATTTCTCGATTCAACTCTTTCTCGCGCTTCACCCATCTAAAAAGTACGACCAAAGCTCTGACGGCCACGCTCATGCTTTGAGCGTTTTGACGATCAGCAATATCGAGAGCGGCAGCGCCGCATTTCACCTCGCAGGTGAGGAAAGGAAAGTACATCCGCGTTGTGGCCATGAAATAAGTAACAACCTTGAATCCGGGTTCACCCACGAATGGTTTAAGCTTGTTCAGTTGTTCCTGAGTAAACGCAGATCGTCCGAACCCAACAGAGTAGTCCGGTTGTGGAAGAGTACCCTCGAACGCGGCCATGCTATTCCAGCCTTCACCAATACTTTCGTAGAGATGTTTAAGATGTTTAGCACCGTGAATTCTTAGAATTTGAGCAGAGGGGCAAATGAGTGGAGAAATATCCCGAACAATCATAGCTTCATTTCTTCCTTGTACGCTTTCGCAAGTTTCTTCGAACAGATCATCGCGAAATAATGTATCCTGCGGGATTGATTGCTCCTCCTCTAGTAAGATTCGGCAAAGATCTCTGCTTGTATCCAAAATGCCTAAAGTGGACTTGCGCATGTAGCTGCCCTTTTGCTCCAGACGAATTTCGTATTCTATATTATTGTATTGGGAGCTTCTGGATTCTCGGGACAGTTGATCGCTAGATGTCTGAAGGCTTGATTGTGATTTCTTGCGACGAAGGGAAGAGGAGGACTTCTTCCTCGCAAGGAAATGATGTAGATGCATGAGTCGAAACGGCGCGTTGATGTAAGGCTTCTGTAACCAATCCTTTCGTTCGAATTCGTCTGATGACTTGCCTTTCTCAAAATCTTCTCTGACCTGACTATTCTGTTCGAAATACTCTTTTCGCCACTTTCCGGTTTGAATCCAATACTGGAGCGGGTCAGAGCCGTCCTCGCTGATGTCAGTTGCCGCCTCCGAATGTAAATCCTTTTCAGCAGTAAAGCTTGAAGACTTGGTCCGTAGCCGCTTCGGAGGAGGTTGATCTTGGATTGGAGAACGATGTTCAGCTTCCTGCTCTTCTCGTGCTCGATTCCGTTTTCGAGAAAGCACGTAGGGGTTGCGGAGGACCTGTGGATACTATGGTACTTCCATTAGACGCCATGGTAAGGCAAATGAAGCAGAAAAAGTACGTACTTTTGTGCCCGGGATGTTGATTGTTGGAGGGAAGGGGGATGTCCGTACTTCCTGGATATAATTGCTTTTGGATAAGGATTGCTTGTGAGACTGTCGTATTGCTTGTAGACGTGAGCTTCTGCGCACAGCTTGCTGTTTCTTGATGCCCTGAGGCCGTTTCCCTATAAATTGTCAGCTCAAACACAGAATGTAGTCTCCAAATACACACTTTGGTCCTTCAGTACTGGAGATTCTTGCAGGTTATTCTTAATGTTTGACTTTCCTTGGCCGCAAGCCATGTCGACTGGAATCAAAGAGTGAAAATTTTCTGTAGCCGCCGAAATAAAACATCTTAAAATAATTGCAGGAGCAAAATGCTGTGGCCAATGGGCGCGAAAGTCTTGGCTGGATCCCAATTCGCTAAATTAGCGCCCACCCTAACACCGCCGATGAGTCACAAATGATTTGCAATGGTTACTTGAATCAGTTCGATGAAGATAGACCACTTTGTTCAGGACTGGATAGGAGGGTACGTTCAAATGGTCGCAAAGCTTTGAAACAAAGGATGTGGCTCTGAGGAGTTCCAGGCCCAGCCTCCCTTGGGGATGACCCCTCTATGGAAGCGCTAAAATATTTTGGGGGAACCCTAGGCAGCCCTCATTTTTTACATGGCTCATTCGGGTGCACAGCTGGTCCCGGGTGGGAATCGTTCAGCCGGCATTTGCAAACCCCGGGTGCCCGGGTGTAAATTCCCACCCGGAATTTGCACAGGGCATATACCGAGCATATGCCTAGAGAGCAAAAACTTGTAACTGCAATAACTTCTGTTCCCGCGCATATAATTTTGATATTAAAGACTCATTATGAAGAGCATAATGAGGACTTTTAAATAACGCAAAAATCATAAAATTCCATCGAGCGCGGATTTTTAACACTACGAATAAAGTCTAAATATCTTGAGTGAAGTACCTCGGCAGAGCAATGAAGTACCTCGGCACAAATTTGCAGCTTCAAGAACTTCGTTTTTTGCTATCAATCACGACACAAAGACTGCCTGTAATTCAAAAAGCTGTTTAAACGTTTAAATGTCTACGAGTGATTGTGAAATTTTATTCAAGAAAAAAAAGATAAAAATGGTTTTCCTAACTTTGGGTTTCTAACCCATGAGTTGCATACTAAGAAGAATCATATTCTAGAATTACTCGAGATCACAATCCAATCACCGCTAAACAAGTAGGCAAAGACAAATCAGTAATTGATCGAGCGACATAAGCATTGATTTAGTGCTCATATGACCTTTTCGTTCCAATTCCGTGTCAACTCCGGAGCATTGAGATGAGCAGCGTCTACCCAAGAAGGTTCCCATTGGATGAGATACTGTTTACGAGGCCGTCCACGTCCCTGCTTCGTGTACTTCTCGTCCATTATGACCCCTTCCCAACTCTGTTGTTGATAAACCACGGCCGTCCTCGTCGGAGATCTTCTCGATTGCTCATCTGCCTCAGGGCCAGTCATCGAGGTTTTAGAGGATTTTGGAGCTGTGTAGGTGCTGATGTCTGAGTCATTGTTCTCGCTTTCTTCACTTGAGGAGGGTAATGCCGTGAAGCGAAGACGCTTCAAGCGACGTTTGGGCCCAGGTGTTTGCCTATGGATAGGTCGAGATCTCTTCTTTCCAGAACGTCGCGCGTAGGCCAGACGCCGTCGATTCGTGGCCTTGGTATAATCCTCGCCCTCGGTTCTTCCTTCATCCCGGGCTGTATGTGTGTCTGCGCATTGGTCGTATTCGGTTCTAGCGGTGGAAGTGGGCCCGTTATGCTCGCCGTCTAAGCTAAGTGTGCACACTTTTTGAACGGACGGCGCCGCGTTATCATGATAATGGAGCGGGTAAGGCGAAGTAGGATGATGGTTTCTCAAGAAAGTCGGAGTTGCTCTACAGGATCCATGTCAGTCGGAAGGCTGATGAAGCAAACTTTGAAAACATACTCTTTGAACGAGTTCGTGCTAGCGGACAAGCGACTACTGGTATCCAGCTCTCCGCCGCATTCCTCAGCAAGTGAATTCGCAATACCGCGATTGACGTCTTCGAGACCCGGTGAACCACCCCATCCGCCGTTCGTTGTTGGCCCGTCTATAAGAGGTTAGCTTTAGTCTTAGCGAGAAAAAGGCCAACACTGACTTATCAAGTCGATGCTCTCACTTCTTGGTCTCCAGCTCAAGAGATCATCCCCTTCGCAATAGTCCCCAAATCCATGTCCAGAGGGAGTGGTACTCTGTTCACAAATCCAACTTGCTGGTTCGAGCGCACCCAATCCTGCGACATCATGTGGCAGTTCTTCGAGCTGATCAAATTTAATCTGATCATTCTCGACAATTGGATTTGAGTATGCGGCGTCTTGAGGTGCATCGTCTAAGAATGAATTAGTCAAATTCTCGGTCGTCAACGTCTTAATAGACGTACCATCTATCGTACAATTTCTGACGCCGGAACCTGCATCATCGAAGAAGCCCAGAGGCTTTTGTGCCATTGCCGCAACCACATGAGTGGATTTTACAGATTCGTCGCTCCACTGCCTGCCTCCTGGAAAATCAACTCTGCCAGCAAAATTTGCCGTGGCCGTCGCTGTTGCTGTTGAGACTCCGCGGCGAAATGAATGAGGTTTGACCGACGGTTGATAGAATTGGATGGAGTCCAGGTCGACAAAAGTCATGGCGCAAAGGAGCAAATCAACGACGCTTTGCAAAGGAGGTCTAAGATACAAGATCCAAGAGTGAGTCTATAACGGGAACGGAGGCCTTAAGATGGGACTCGCGATAAGGGGCAACCTGGTTCTCCGTTTTCGTGGTTGGACAGCCGAGAGCCCTCAACATGTGATGCGTCCTGTGCCCGCTCACCATTTCTTGATTGCTCTGCGCATGAAACCTGCTTTAGAGCGCCCGGCATGACCTCGAAACTTGCCGAGACATCGTCGTCCAATCCTAAGTTCTAGAGTTCCACTACAATCCAGCTAGTGCCCCTCGTGATCCGCCTTGGGAGATCCACGTTGCAACGAGAGATCCTTCTCAATGCAGCTGTCTAGTTCATGACTTCGCCTGATCATCGCCGGTTGCGCTCGCCAATGGAGGGACAGTCCATTTCGCACGTCCCGCCGAGACGTTGCAACCCGAGTCCAAAGACCGAAGGCCGCATTGACGATTCAGACAGTTGCCCTGGTGATTCTCCTTTACGGATCCACAGTGCAAGGAGGGATCCTTGTTAATGCAGCTGCCTACATCATGACTCCGTCTCATGATCGCCGACTGCGCTCGGGCTCGCTTCCAACGAAGGGACGCGTCGGGTGGGTCCCCCGGAGGTTGTAGGGGATTCAAGCCGGGGTGGCGATCCAGACAGCGATTCCTATGATCCTCCATCAAAGACCCACGTCGCTAGAGGGATCCTTATGCTTGCAGCCCTGACACGCCATTGCTGGACTCTGGCTCACCATCGCTATCTTTTCCGGCGTTCGGGACCCCTGACATAAGGCCGATTCTCGGCGCATCAGCCATTATGGAAGACACCAACCGCACGACAAGCCGGTCAACGTTGGTGCGATCTAGGCCTTACGCGCTGAGACACCTACAACGGATCAGCGGCACTGTGTACTTCCCGATCCATGGCGAAAAGCGAGATCGCTTTTGGCCACGTCACCAGAACGAGATGATTTGCGGTATCCTGATCGGCACAGCAAGACAGACTCGCAAAGCAGTGTTGATCGAGGCGAGTACAGCCCCTTCGTGCCGGATCACCTGAATCACAGCTGAATGGTGATCCCTGTTCACGCAGTCAGGCAGATGTGAGGGGAAGTCTAGTCTTTCGTAAGATGCCTCACCTTGGAAAGCTCGCCCCACTCGGGCTGAGGTTTTCCACCAATGTCGTCGCAAAGTGGCACATAAGCTGAACTGTGATGACATTATGCTGGCAAGGTAACATCGAGACGAGAAGGATAGAGCGAGAGGCGTTCCAACATGACCGAATAAGGAATCATCTCCGTTGGATTGAAGCTGCAGCGCGAGCGACGAAGGACTAGAATTAGAGTTGTCTGCAATAGCTCGCTTTGGTTGTGGAGGATTGTGAACAGGGGGAAAGGTTCAAGCACAGCAATCGGCGATGATCGGTAGAAAGCCAGCTAGAGAGCGGGAAGAAGGGCTGCGGCTCCCTGCAATACGAGAAGGAGCGAAACAAAAGGTAGAAAAATAAAAGAAGGAAATGGGAAAACAGTGAGCGATGACGATCTTTATACCTTGAGAAAGCGGCGAGTGGGCCTATACTAAACGCTTTACCCAAAGGGGCCACGCCAAGCCTAATCCAGACATACTTAAACTTAAAACAGAAAAGAGCCACATTTTTGCCGTCCCCTCCTTTATAAAATATAAAATATTTAAATAATATATAAATAAAGAGTTTAATTTTTTGTTAGGACCGAGCTGTCATGATGGATTGATACATATGGCTAGACCTTGCCAAGGCTTCGTCTAGGCTACGTCACGGCTACGACATTAATCGCCGTGCCGAGCCCGGCTTGGCAATGCTTGACAAACTCCCTATACTTCCCCTCGAGTTATTGGGGACTCCTTAATAATTAGCTCTACCATAATATACCCCCTTACTGTGCCTGCTTAGAATATCACATTGCCATATAACCCATATAGATTCAGCCTACCCCCTGGGTAGACCTGGTCTGACAATTGTTCAACACTCTGATTGCTCAATATTCTCCGATCCAACACCCACCTTTCCCTTCCTTTGCTGTCCTAGTCAGAATTCTGGTAAAAAATGTCAGAGGCCTTCCGAGATGGAATCGGAAACAATTGGGCTGACCACCATTCCAGCAACTAGCAAAAACGCTACTGTGTCGTTGAACCAAATGCTGCGAGTTGGGCGTTAAAGGCCGGCTGCATATATTGTTGTGGCAAACGGCATGTCGTCACGATGAGGAATGTTTGGGCCTCGATGCAGTAGAAGCATTTGATTGTCGAGGTTATTTTTTTGATCGGGCAGAAAGAATTTGAAGCCTCAAATTAACTTTTGTGTGTGGACTGACGTTACAGTGGCAAATGGAAACGCGAATCGATAAGCCGACAAGGGCCATGGATTTCAATTCTATCGGCTTAGTAATTACAGATCTGCAGAGATGAACGTTTCGAGAGACGTAATCTTAGGCCAACAAGGGCCAGACAGATCTTCCAACTCCTGCATATATGCAAAGAACCCGAACCAGCGAGGGGAATCTACTCACGAAGCCACTGATACACAATGGTAGGGCAAAAGTACCGAATCTTGAGATAAGAGGGTAGCATCCATTTACAGCCGTTGAGAGGGGTGGATGGATTTCAAACGAATGATTGGGCATTGAATTCACGAAAGAAAACCCGGTTCGTTGTTACAATCTGCAGCATGTGATGAGTATGGTTAGCTCAATTTGCGGTCCGATATCACCCCGCGCCTCAACATCAACTGCCAATGAGCTGATTGCTTTACCCATAGATGTGCCAGCTTTAAGTAATAACGACCCAAGTACCAATTGATTCAGATGGCTGAGTTTCACCGGCAAAAAGCCTGGGGTTGGGACTCAACGGAGAGGACGCCAAAGTACTTTCTATTCCTATTAGAGCTACCGCCTTATTCGTTATGCCAGGGGAGTCCAGTAAAATCCGTGATCGATTTCTCAAAGGAATTGATAAAAGCCCGCTCTCGATCGGATGGTCGGCGTCCGGCATCGTCTTAACTGTAATGGAGTTGGCTGTCGCACGTCGTAAATATACTTCCATGGCAAAGTGGGTGCACAGGTCGGCGTTCCTGGGAATGGAATCCCTGTGACCGCTTCAAAGAACGGAGATCTTAGCAACTGGTTGGTCTTCGCATACCACGAGTTGGTGAAGTGATGAGATGCTTTCGAAGCCACATTTGCAGACCGGGACAATTTTGTTAAGGCTGCGTCGTTGCTCACCAGGCTGAAGGCCTTCAATTGGTAGGGTTAAGTCCATTTTTTGATGGCATTAGTGCTTTGGCTATCCTTGCTCTGCCCTTTCACGAGCAGAAGCTTGGGCATCTTTACTTGATCGTTCAAGCTTACCCACGACGGCAATGGCAGTAACGGAAGCTCATATAAGACAGGGGCAATGGTGGTACAATTAGGAGACGAGACCAATATCCGGCTCGTGTGGATTCTGCTATAGAGACAAAGGTAACAGGACCTCAGGGTCGTCGGTGAGAAACATTTTCCTGGCGCTTCGCTGTAGATAATGTCCAGCTATCTCTTTAGCATCGGAGGTCAGATCTTGGTCTACGCCCTTCGTGTAGTCGGAAAGGTGACAAAGGCCATAGACAGGAAAATTTATGACAGATCGTCCCTTTCCACCGATGCAAGCGCTCCTGTGGCGGCTCTGGTTAACTCGCTTTCCCGAGACTATGTACTACAGATGCCTTTTTTCCTCATTCATGTTTACCTTCCTCTCCCTTACGGAATTCGGATTCGATGCTCCGCCTCGGCAGAGACTCAGGATTCAATATACTGAACTGAGATTGCATTCAACTTCGTTTGTTCTTTGCACATTCGAGGCGTAACCCAGATCTATCTTCAAACAGCGGCCGGAAGCTGGAGAAAGTGATACATCTTCGTCATGCCCATCGAACTCTAGAAATCATGGACGCCTTTACCAATGTTACAAGTTTGGAAATTAGCCCTAATAATGCCGGCAACGTCTCTAATTCTGAGGAATTTATCGGCTTACAGTCCACCAAATCAACTCATCGACTCAATCAAATTGACAAGGTCAGAGCCAATGGTGTTGGGGATCACATCGCACTACCACAACTCGTCGTCTGCGGTGATCAGTCAGCTGGCAAGAGCTCAGTTCTTGAGGGAGTTACAGGGCTACCTTTTCCTCGACAAGATGGCGTCTGCACCAAATTTGCAACCGAGATTATACTTCGCCACACCCCAGCTGCTCAGAGCATAACTGCTACGATCATCCCCCATGTATCTCGCTCTGGCTCAAGCCGGGAAACGCTTCATGCATTTCGTCAGACTTTACTGAACTTTCGGGAGTTACCCGATACTATTGCGGAAGCTGCGAGATTGATGGGCATTCGAGGAATCGGGGAGTCAACTTCGGGGCCAGCATTCGCTGCAGACGTTCTCCGGGTTGAAGTAGTTGGTAATACAGGCCTTCATCTGACGGTAGTTGACCTTCCAGGTCTGATTGCGGTGGCCAACGAGGAACAAACGGAAGAGGACGTTAAGCTCGTCGGGAATCTCGTCGATTCCTACTTGGAAAGCTCTCGAACCATTATCCTTGCTGTCGTTCAGGCCAATAATGACATTGCGAACCAAGGCATTATTCAACGCTCACGGCTGTTTGATAAAGCTGGCGAGAGGACTGTCGGCATTATAACGAAGCCGGATCTTATCAACGAAGGTACGGAAGGACGCATTGCGCTTTTGGCCAAGAACCAAGACACCACCAAGCTGAAACTTGGATACTTCTTGTTGAAGAACCCCTCTCCCTCGCAATTGGCCATAGGCATGACGCCTTCTCAGAGGAAACAAGAAGAAGAAAACTTCTTCCGATCTTCCACCTGGAGGAGACATAGCCTTGACTTTAGCCGAGTTGGTGTCGACGCTTTGAAAAATTTCCTGCAGCAACTGCTGAGCCGACACATTGAAAAAGAGCTTCCTAAAGTTCGGGAGGAAATCAAAATGCTCTTGCTGAAAACCGAGCGAGAGCTTGAGGCCCTCGGAGCGGACCGGCCAACCGTCAATCATCTACGAACGTTTCTCTCGCGTCTGAGCATGGAATTTTATAACCTCACCAAGTCTGCATTGGACGGAACATACCATGAGACCGATTCAGTCTTCTTTCGCGATGATCTAGAAAATGAATCCTCGACCAGGCTTCGTGCACGAATACACAAGCATAATGGGCGGTTTGCAGCCTACATGAGACAGCATGCTGGGAAAAGAAGAGTCACAGATAACCAAGACAGTGGGATGGATGAATCGAATGATTCGGATAACTCGGATGAGGTCGCCAGAAACCAGCAACTCTCGGTCACAAGAAAGGAGCTAATGGAGTGGGTTGAAAAGGTACATCTCATCCTTTTCCAAGCTTTACGTAACTCTGATAAGTAGGCAGGTTTATCAAGGCAGCAGAGGCCGCGAACTACCGGGCAACTACAATTACATACTAATGTCTGAGCTTTTCCACGAGCAATCGAGCCGATGGCACGACATCGCAACACAGCATCTGGCATGCATCGACTTTGAGGCGACCGACTTTGTTGATGAGGCACTATTACATATCGTAAGAGAAGATGCTGTTCGACAAGAAATTCGCGATATCACAGATGCCTCACTTCGGAAGAACTTCAAAGCTGCCACGGAGGAATTAAAGAAGCTCCTGGAAGATGAACAACGTCAACCCATCACCTACAACCATTACTACATTGACAATATTCAAAACGTGAGGCAAGACGCTACTCGGAAGCTTATACAAGAAGCTGTAGAAGGGACAGCGAACGACTGGAATGGCAAATTTCATATAAGCAATACAACTCTGGATGCTAACAAGCTACTTGCATCATTGCAAAAGAGGGTGATCGTGAACATGGACGAACAGGCCTGCGCAGAGGCACTTGCTGGCTTGAATGCGTATTACAAGGTAAAGGGTTAATTCATATGCACTCATATATTCAGTGTATGCTTACTTCCAATCCAGGTCGCCATGAAAACATTCACGGACAATGTGTGTAGACAGGTCATTGAACGTCACATGTTGGGTGATTTGCCGAGTATCTTCTCTCCTAATGTCGTCGCTACATGTTCAGACGAAGAACTTGAGCGGATAGCTTCTGAGCCACTAGCGAGTATTGAGAAGAGGACGGAAAAGGAGACTTTGGCGAAAGGTTTAAGAGATAGTCTAAGGGAGCTTCGCAGGTAGCTCATCCTTCAGTAAGAACATGAAATGATTTAGCGCTACCTCTCGAACGCGCTCAAATACTTTGCGAAAGCCATGGGTACTGAGATAGTGGATTTTGCTTTTTTTTACTTTGATCTAGAAGGTTCACTTGTATTCTCTGAAGTCGCCCCAATAGCTCTGCAGCCTCCGTGATCTGACCATTTACTATATAAGCACCCGCAAGCTCATGCTGCGATGCCAATCGATCAGGGTGATTCTCATCCAGTGTTGTCGCCCGTATGTTGAACACTTTCTTAAAGAGCGCCACAGACGCTTTGACTACGCCTAGTTGTCGTAGGTTTCGGGCTTGAAGATCATAGAGCGGTAAGAGTTCCATTAATTCTGATGGATATCTTGAGTCCGTATGTAATTCGTCAAACATCCTTTCAAGTAGAGTAGCAAGAATTGTATCGTCACGCATTTGTGATAAGAAATAGCCGCATTTGAGAAGTATCGGTGTGGTCGTAGATGCTGGGTCGAGTGAAAACATCCTAATTGTTTGTATATTGAGGTAGGAATGAACGTGTGGTCGGAGCTGCCTCTCATGTGTTTGCCAAATCTGAGATAGACAGAAAGACAGCGCAAGGATAGATCCTGTGGTGTTCCAAGCTCGGTTTTGCTCCTTTGAACTTAGACGGTCCTTAGCCCAAGCATGACTAGTGAATGTATTGAAATCTCGAGAAACCCACGTCGCGTGCTTCTAGTGATTAAGAAAAGAGACGCAAGCAAGTGACTTGCCTCTTGCAGACGGAAAGAATCGCATTCGTTGAGTTCAGCAGCTACAAAGCCAGGCAACTGAGAAAGATGCCAAACAGACAGAGTGTCTAATGTATACCTTTCATCGTGGCTGGCCTTGCGGACTCGTTGAGAACCTTTTCAGGCGTCTTCGCAAATCCGCAGTATGGCATCAGCACTTGAGAGCGCACGAAGAAAGGGGAATGGTTGAAAGAGCAAGGATTTTGAGGACAACAGGATTGGGGGTCGAATCATTGCTTGCTCGTGTCTATGAATCAGCTCAAACGATCATGGGAAGCCCGACCTCGTTTCTTAATCATGCCTACGGCGCTTAGCACTATGGCACCCGTGATCTCTTTCATGTTGCAAAGAGGACGGTGCACTTTTTCCTCTGTCCGTCCGATCCAATCGCCGTTTCCTGTTCGAACAGACAGGAACATCACAGAAGACACGACCTTCAGGAATTGTACTATTTACAGTTGATGATAGAGACGTCTTGGAAGAGGTCAGGTTTGGTCTCAAGATAGAAGTATTTGGCTGTGCGGAGCTGTGAAAAACCACCCATTAGCCAGTTCGGAGCTAATGTATGATGAATGATATACCTTCCCGAATCTTTCCTGAAAATGTGCTCCCAACGAGACATCGTAAAGTCTTGACATTTTGACACGATGTCTCTTTCTTGCTGCATTCGTTGACGTAATATAGGTTGACTGATGTGTGTCTTGCCACGCCCCAATACCTGAAATAAGCTATAATTGCTTAGTCTACCTCTACTAGAAAGGGCCTTTCATTATATCAGAAACACGGGCCTTCATTCTGAATTCGAATCGATGAGCTAAAGTGCTTGGTTAACCAATTCTACTGTTCTAGTAGACAGGTATTGTTCTTTACAATTTGACTCTCACACATTCATCTCTGAATCTTTCGATTAGGACTTCATCTGCAATCTGAATTAGTCGTGAACAAGTTATTAACGCGTCGGTTTCATACCTATAATCGATAGATTTTCAGTGCGAATCTTATGCTTCAATCAATCATCACGTAAGAATCTAGGTTTGGGACCGACAGGGTCGTCAAGTGTGCCTGCAAAGAATATGAAAACCGTGTCTTCTGGCTTAAGCGGTGACGACTCACTGCCTTGGGCGAGAGTCTCCGAACTAATGATAGGCATGTTGCTCAATTATCATAGAAAAGTGCGATACCTTCGGCATGAAATGATAGAAGGTCATTTTAATATAGCTATGTTTCCTTTTAAGATCAGCTTCGGCACTGTCTTGAACTCTGTATCTTAGCGTTCGCACTATCAAGTCATGCTGACGAATCAGCAACGCGCTAATCACGAGAGCTTCACTCGTAGGAATTATGTGAATCGCGTTCGGCGTACGTATAGTTTCATACTTCAGGTGTTCATTGTTGACAACGAAGCAAATGACTTCAGAATGATGTAATTGGCTTCGTGCTCACTGTCTTATTGACGGAAGTACAATCAACATGCTACTTGGTCGTTCAGAGTATTAATGCTTAGCGTTGAATAAGCGAGGACGTTGAATTTCCTTCAAAGCAGCATTCAAATCAATGAAAAGATTGCAATAAAAATACTGCTGTATCGTAGAGTCCTAGTGCATTATTTGATGAAATATAAACTTATTATACCGAATTGCTGTTAAAAAAGATTCGATCAAAATCACATGACTAGAAGAGAGTTATCGCAAGCACTAAAAACGCAGTGAGAACGCTAAATGATCAAAATTTGAATTTTACCCTTTCAGTGCCTAGAACCATTAAAGGTGCCAAGTCACTTGCACACTGCAGCGCACTAATGTCATGCTAGGCAAGGACTTAAAACCGTCATGCGCTAAATTTTCAAAATTTGTTATTCGCTTGTGAGAACATCTTCTCGGAACAGAACAACGCCGCAATAATCGATAATGACTGACATTTCGATGATCGCTAAGGAAGTCGACGTTAAATCAAGTCTAGGATTTACAGATCAGGAATGAAAACGCTTGCGAGTATAGCTGCTTTTGTTACCGTTGTCTTTCCATGCCAATGACTAAGATGAGATGTAGGCGGATGCTCGACATGAATACGATACTCACAATGAGATTTTCAGCCCTCATAAAATCTGGAACGAAGTGAATCTAGCTAAGAAGGAGTTCATAGCTAGGCTTAAGGCGAAATATGGGGAGTCAAAGGAGTCTGCGGCCGAATGAATGTTACGCCGTCGGCATCATGCGGCGAGGGAGACGAGCAAGAATCATCAGAAGACGCAAGCTAGTACAATTACGTATCAATCATTTGATCAGTGATCGGTAGCTAATTTCCGTGCCTATCAGCTGCAGGATCCTTCACAAATAAACCTGCCGACTCGGCCTCAAGATCGGAAATGTTTGATTCAGTAAAGGATGCATTGAAGGACGCAGCAGGGGCTGCAAAGTGATGATGATATGCATGAGTCGTGAGTTGGGTGTGCTGCGGATACAAGGGTATATTTCATCGATTCACGTACTCGCTAGTCAATTAATAAGCACTGTTCGTCGTTGATTTGTAGTTTTAGAGGTATGGCTTGAGCTAGGTTCATCTCAACCCTATGCGGAATGCCAATTGTAGTTGTCGAGCTAGACGTGATAGTAGTAGTGTCCCGGCTTCTCCATATGCATGTTGGCTTATATATGGCCCCCGATTTCTCTGTATGCATGCTTAACAGGATTTGTTGCTTTCTCTGCCCGCAATTCGCGCCTTGCTTGAGTTTATTGCCTTCTTGTTGCCTTCTTCCTCTCCTGTACGCCTGTCTATCAGAAGCTGGGTCTTCAACAATGATTCATCTCTCTTGTAACACGTCTCGTACCTAGAGTTCGAAATCTTTGTTCAGGTATATGGGAGATGTGGCGGTTTGTGCGGGCCAATTAGTAGAATTGAAGGGAACTACTGGCAATAGGTAATAGCCCCTTTTCCCCAGGCAAACATGCTCTGTTGAATGCTTCCGTTTCATTCTTTCTGGTGTGGTAAGTCAAAACTGTTGGGTTGTGACTACATGGCAAGGAAAGTTAAGAAAGAAGAAGGCCTCCATAGGTATTAGGAAAGACATCAGGAAATGGAGCCCAGAGTCATCCAATCGATATGTTATTGTTCCGCTCTGTGAGGTGGAGGAAGTTTATCTTGATTTGAGACCATCGAATAGCCAAAGTCTTGCGCTGCTGTCGATTGTCTCCCTTATTTGCTGCTCAGTAGGCAGGATCCCGTCGCCATTACATGCAGTCTGGTCAAGATCTATTAGCAAAGTCAAAAGCGTGAATATATGAAGTTAACTAACTGTTACCTTCTCCATGATAATACCTAGAAATCTAAGCGTGCAAGCAATCATCTAAGCATTGGCGTGTTGTGACTCGTAAAATGGTTCCCAAGTTACGTGTAAATCTGCAAGGCTGTGATCACGTGCTTGAATCCGGCGTCCGGTCCCAACAGGGCCTGGAAGCCTCGCTGCAGGGCAGGCTAGCCTCTGACGCACGCAGCGCCCACTTGGCCCCAGTGCGTGGAGACTTCGTAGGTGCGGCAGCGAACTCCTAGCAAAAGCACGCCGGTCCATGGCGATGGCCACGTGCGTCCGTTGCCGCATGTTGATGGTGAACCCCTTTGCAGTGGTGGAAGAAACGCAGGAGAGGCGGCACGTAGACCAGGTATCGCACCAGCAACTCCCCTACTTCCGGGCGCAGGAGGCGGGCTACGGGGCGGGTGCCGGTGCGTCATTGGGATTTGTGGTAGCCAGTGATGAGGGCGACCTGGCTATGGTAAAGGTAGACGTTGCATTGGCCGCGAATCAGGAGATCCTGGTGTACTACCGTACTCACAGGCGCCGGAACACGCAGCGGGCGTACGGGCTCAAACAGGAGGAATGGAAGGTAAGCAATACTGCTAACTAAGTACAATTCTACAGGCTTGGTGCAGGAAGATGCGGCTCCCCCGTGGAGGAGTCTTGTCGGAAGGGGACTAGGTGGACGAAGCTTTTCCTCTTCGTCAAAGAGAAAGTGGCTGAGCGCGCGCGGCGGAACCGGTCCTCGGCGGGCGGCGGAAACGAAGCTCAGTAAAGGGGAAGCTGCTGCTAAGCAGGCTTCCTGCAAGAGAAGGGACGTGGAACGGAATACTTGGAAGGTTGGGTCGGCTGTAGCTGGGGAGGGGGAGGGCGGGGGCGAGGAGTGCTCCGACAGGACTCAGTCTTCTTCCGCACCGCCTACCCAGGCAACCCCGTGGTATCGTCGGACCCTCTCTCCGGAATTCCCGAGTACCTCGACTTCGAGCGGAGAATGCGCGCGGCGGTGTAGAGTGGGAAGGAGGAAGACCCCCGCCTCGTGGTGATTGAGAAGGCCGTGCCAGCTGTGGCTGACGGTCTGCGCACAATGGCGGAGGTTATACAAACGGGGCAGGCCACGACGGCGGTGGGCTTGGAGGCGGTGATGGAGAGACCCTGCAAGCAATACCTTATACAATGGGAGCCGTCTTGGGTAGATGCTGGTCGTCTCACCGCGCCCGAATTGCTGCAGAACTGTGTTTAATCTCCGCTTCCGAGCCCTATAGGGCTGGCGCTAGGGGGTTTAGAGTTTTCGCCTTCTTTCTACCTTCGTAGCTTCCTACTGTAGCAACAACCAAATTATCAATATGCCCCCATATGACCTCGTATTCCAACAAACTGGAGGGGGAAGAAGGATTCAGATTATAGGCGTTGAAATACCCACACCGCATCATCAATGGGCTCAGAGAGCATTCAGAGATGAAAGGGAAGAATCAGCGGGGAGCGTTGTTCGAAGTACGGATGCCAGTTACAGGTTCCCGTGACTGAGCAGCTGTCTAACTCAATCCAGATACTTCGATCGAGTTCATCTGATAGATATCTTGACTGCGGATGCGGCGAGGTGTGGCTTGGGTAGTGTGTATGTTTATGCGGTGGAGGACTTGTGAGCATTTGGTTTGGCATATTGGATGAACGGGTAGAGATTGGGCTTGAATCGTCGAATCCTTCGCCGAAACACCATAGAATTCGCGGAGAGGGCCTCGAGAAACCCCATCTTGCCCTAGGATCATCCACTGGCGTAGGATAGTATTCTCTTTAGGGTGTGTTTCAACCTAATATGTCCAGCAATGGGCGTCTTTACCCCAGGATAACATACTGCGTGGAATCATGCTAAGGTCTCCTATCAACCTTTCGTTGGCTACAACTTCCGGCTGCGCCTTCGATCCCTTCAAGAAGTTTCCTGTTAGAACATCGACTCTTTGGCTGGCTACCCCCTTGACCGTAAGTAGTATGGCTTCATAGCTCGGTTTCGGAGAAATAATTTACCCGAATGGGGGTTGGGGATGAATTAGACACGAAAGGCTCTTAGGGCTTCCTTCTGGAGCAGGGGTGGGAAGCAGGGGAAGAGTAGTTCTTAAAAGAGCAGTGTTTGGAAGAGCAGTGTCTGGAAAAGCAGTGTCTGGAAGAGCAGTGTCTGAAAAACCGGTCCCTCGAAGATTGAGACAACTCCCCATTCGGGTGAATTGTTTCTCCGATACCGAGCTAAGTTTTATATTTAGAGGATGGCGAGAGCTGGGAAGTGAGTAGGGAGATCGTAGAGTATCCGAAAGTAATCCACTTTTGGCTTATCACTTAAAACCAGTCTTCCTATGAGCGGTTCTCTGCTACAAGTTATGTTCTAGGAGAGAGTTCCTAGGTTCTCTCTCTCAGAAGTAAATTGCTTCTATATTTAATTCCCATGGCCTAGTCTTACGCGGGCTTGGTCTTGAGCCTGAGAGAAATATCCTAGGAGAATTCGCCCAGGCGTAAAAGCTCGAGTCGGAGTAGGATACCAAAATTGGAGCAGGGTGCCATAGCTGAAGCAGGGTGCCAGAATTGAAGTAGGGTATCACAATTGAAGCAGGTTGCGACTGCGCACTAGTACATATCTAGTAAACTATATATCTAAAAGGGACTTCTGCTATGCATGCAACGGGTCACTCATAGCTTGATGATTCATACTATGTTGTTATCGTGATTGTAACTCGCTTCAGAACACAAGATTGTATGACGAAACGCGAAAACAGCCGTTGAAGTAGATGAGTATGTCGCTTGATGAAGACGATTGTGCGAACATAAAACTTTCTCGTCGTTCACTTTCATTCGTAGACTTGCCTAATTAGGGAGATTTCTGTCTCGAACATCAGTCAGGTTTTCAAATCCGTAACGGCAATCATTCATTACAATGATCACGTCAAAGGCGACTCACGTATCAAACTCGGCGCCTAAACCTTCCTGCGATGCTGGGTCTATGAATCGATTGTGTTTCGCGCTTACGTTTACGGCCGACAATGAGGTTCCGCAAAGTATCCCTGCAAGACAACCGCCTGAGCACGATTGACGGTCGGTAGTAGAGGTTCTGATTCATGGCCCTTCACAATTTCTGCCGTCACAGAAAGAATCTTATTGATAGACTGTAAGTCTGCCAGCTGTGTAGCTGTCAAAACATCACCTTCAACAAGATCTCGCTTCGCACCAATGACTCGAGCCATGACGTTCACAAGAGAAAGGTGTACTAGACGATGTTTCATGAACCACATCGAATGGTGTGACTGTGCCTGATCTGTCTTATAGAGTCGATTCAGAGCTTCTGCACGACGGTGTGCAGTCTTTAGTGGCGTCGGTGATAGAGGAGTAGGACCAATATTAGTCGTCCAGTTCATACCTGGGAGAATACAACCTCCTTCGAATCACGCTCATACTCTGCTCTCGCAAGAACGCATTTGACGAGTTGCTTTTTGAACTGCGCGTTGCTCTTGACTTGCTGCAGCTGCATAGCCTGTGACCACAGCAACACTTTGCTCAGCACTGATCAATTCTGCGATTGCTGTCAATTTACGGCATAGGATGGTCAAAGTGTCTTCGCTCTGAGATATGGCTAAGATCGCAGTATCAGTCCTCATAGGTAAAGCCATTGTCGCTGAACTTTCTAGCTTTTGCGCATCTGGCGTAGTGTTGATCAGTTTATGCCCAGTAAAACTGCGAGTCCCTGGAGGAGTCTGTCTCGCTTTCTCTTCTATGTTCTCAAGCTCGGCGTAGACCGCTGTTGTAACCTCTTGCTCCGCTCGTACGTTCTTTCAGACCGGACTCGATTCCATCATCTCGAATCTCACCGTGACTAGCAGAATTCGTCTAGGTAATAGGCGGAGTAAATCAAGCTTGGTGCTGATAATAGTAGCCTAAGAGCAGTGGCAATGTGTTGAATGAAAACCAGGATCCTTGTGGAAGTCTGGTCCACTATCCTCCTCTAGCCGCATCATGTGACCTGTCGCTGTAGTATAATTTGGACCAATTTCATCCTTAACAGATACGTACATACGGCTACATGCATTTCGGCACCACTGTAATGTGACAATCGTATCTTTGCCCGATCGCATCATGCCTAGGAGCACCAAATTTGATACACCTCAATGGTCTTGGACCTTTGCAGAGCTTGGAAAGGACAACATTCAACCTGCTGTCTCCCCAAACCAACGCCCTCTATCTCCGCCAGATTCGCCAGAGCAGACAGTTACATTATCGAAGCGAGTCTCTGACGTTCTTGATCTCTTCAGGGAGAGCCGAAAGGGGTTCCGAAGAGCCTCGTGGCTAGAATTACCGCTGAAGGCGAATGAGTACGAGGAACAGGAAAGGACCAGGGGAATAAGGGGAGTGGACGGCTGGAGGCAGAACTATTAAACCGTCACGGACTGTATCCACCCGTCCAATCTTCATAGTCATTGTCCCCTCGACCGTCATCGTACCAACTCTTCAAAGTCGTCATCCTCTCCATCGTCTTCATAGGGTAAGTAATTGTCCCAGGATTCATCCATTGACATCTTCGGCCGGAGATCTTGCCACGGGCCCAAGGCTTTGTCACTTCCATGAGGCTGATACTCCGCGCTTTGAGACAAGCACACCCTCGCCCGCGTCTCATTCCCTACTTTCTCTTCCATTCCATGTTGAGTCGACCCCGATAGACGCGGCGAAGATGTGGTAGGTATTGCACGTCCTGAACACAATAAAGCCTAATATCGTCCACCAACGGAGGACGTATCCGGAGGTGGTATCCAACGGAGGATTGGGGATACGTACCACGACGATCCATTGGTAGATGGACAGGAGACTGACTCCCAGTCACCTGGTGAGGGCGACAATCAAAGAGTCCATACAAGCTCGGTGATGCAGCCATCGAGACTTCACGGTGACGAGAACGAGTGGAGAGATGTCTGAAATCGCGGGAGGTTTTGGATCCGCCCACGGAAACAATCATCACAAGTCAATGCCATCGTTAGCTGTGGTTTACGCCCAGCCATTGTGTACATAAGCTATTGTCTATATATATGCCGGTTTTTGGTTCGACGCCTGGGCTGTAATGAAATAGATGGTGCGCTTGGACGCATCCAAGGAAATTTAAAGTGTAGGAAATGATAGGTTGTACAAGCTTGGAGGGCGTGTCAAAAAAAACAATCCTTTGGTATCCGGATTTAACAGAGGACTTTGGTGTGCTAGAATTACATACTCTTTTCCGGTCATCCCAAGGAGAACTGTGAGACCGAAGTAGCTGAAATTGTCAGAAGGCTAAAAAGCAGTCAGCTTGGATTTTATACAGATCAGAGACATAAACAAAAGACGTACTCTGCGAGCGATACCAAGGCTGGTCTGGAGCTCTCATACAGATGTGCGCTTTCAGGAATTTTGAACCTTGTGATCGGAGTGGCCATGATCTGTATGATGTGACTCCGTAGATCAACGTATCAATTGGTTTGCAACTGTCATTTTCGACGACGCTGGAGTAATATCAATGCACTTATGGACTTCATACTGCTCTTTGGATCCTCATCAACTCCAGCTTTGTCAGATCTCTAGGCGTTCAATTCTGGCACCCTGAGGACCATTTCTGGTTCCTTTCCCCCCTGCCATAGCTGGTCCAGTCCTAATACTTGCGAAACCAACTGCTCGCACGTTATGGGCCAACCGGGCACATTCTCGAATTCATCCTCCCGTGATACATCTCAAAAAAACCCGTAACGATATCGTAGGAGTATCTTTCATCGAATCCAAATTAGCTATTCCCATTTCTCTTCTGATGTTCTCACCAACGGTAGTCCCAGTAGCGCTTGTTTTCCCCTGAAGGTTAGAAAACATGGATCGGGTAGCAGAAGCAAGAACGGATCGATACTCTGTACATATTGACAAAATGCACTTTGAAAAAGTCCAAGGTGTTCTGGGCGCTGAAATGTAGACTATCAAGACATAAACTGTCTTGAGACGAGTGTTTCCAGACGTAATATGCCTTGGGACTAGCGTCTTCAGACGAGAAGTGTCTCCAGACAATACTTCTCTGGAGACAGCCGTCTAAGGACAGTTCTCGTCTGAAGACGTTAGTCTCCAGACATAATACGTCTGAAAACGGCGTTGGTCTTGAGAACACCGTCTTAAGACACCTTTGGTCTTGAGACAGGACACAGTAAGGCGAGGGTGTTGCTGGCATTGCCAAGCGCTGCCAAGAGGTCTTGCTAGGATCACTAATGGATCAAGCTGCCAACTTTTCCCTTCCTCTTCCCCTAGACTCCTTACCACCTGCACTCCATTGGACCACCTCCTGCATTGGCAGCTCGAGCCGTGTCCAAAATAAGGAGATCACGTTGACAGCCTGTGCCATAGTCTTTGCTATCTTTAATACTATCTGTACACCAGTACGATCAACTAATAATTCTCGTCATCGTACTCATTCCTCTTCGAACTGATATTTCAATTTCAGAAAGAAATCATTACAGAACAAGAAATGCAGCGTCGAGCATCTCTGAGCATGATATTACGAATCATAAAATGCGAGGTGAATTTGAGGAGCGGGCAACATGAGTAGTTCCAGCTTTTTGGGCCAGAGAACGGGAGAAGTTACAGAGGCAGACCTATTGCCAGCGAGCTCTTGGCGCGACATCAAATGTTCTGAAATTCGATGCGTCTTAGCAAGAAAAAGAAAGAAGTAGACGCCGCCTTGCACCGTAGCATCAAACCTAAAGAGATACGACGCTCGCCAAGATTTGGGATTGGCACTTCAGAAACATCGATATGCGCTCTATCAAAGTAGCGTGCTTAAGAGGTGACTGAGAAGCCTAAACCTCTTGGATGTACAAGCTTGCCAGAGCGGCCTTTGAATCCTATTGTAATTTTGACAAATTATATTTACAGCTGGGAGACACTTTCCGTACTCTCTGCTGGATCTTCGATACCTCTGGTATCATTGCTAATCTTGCTACCGGTCAAGAGAGTAAGGCAGAACGTTGACCAAGCGATCTCACTCTTTCAATCCTTGCGTTTGCACGCCCTGTTCTCCTTTCAGTTTTACATCAAATCTGACGCAGCGATACGACCTCGTTCTGCCCAGGACTGTTTTCATCGAATGAGATATTGCTTGCAGGATCTCCCCCGTCCTTACTTCGCATCCCTTTCACCGATAATTTCTTCTTCCCCCTTCTGCTACTCGTAAATGATAGCCGTGTTAGATGTCGGGCGCCGATTCGATGGTTCGCCTACAAACTCACTTGCTCAACACCCAAATTCTATTAATTTTGGAGGAAATAGGAACGAAACGTTCTGGTGCAAGAACGATGTTGATCCTTCTGCCATGGTTGTGGAGATTGCTCAAGGCTTAGCCGGTTGGTACATATGTCCCATCGAGAATTCTGGCTGCCCCGTTTCCTCAACCAAAAGTGCGAGAACTTCCTTGTCTAACACATAAGGATCTTTTATAAAAGCCTCTGTGGGCTCCTGAAATCAGAATGCTCACAACGAGTATAGTAGAATTCGGGTCCAGTGGATCGGCAGACAAAACCAAGACGGGATGATTGATTCAACCCTTATCGATGTCTACACCTTTCAGAAGATGTTCATCTTTCTCGAGCAGCCAAGGAATGCAGCCGGATAGGACAAAGAAGGTACCGTGAAAGCCGGCACCGTGAAAGCCGGCACCATGAAAGAAGGTACCGTAAAAGAAGGTACCGTAAAAGCCGGCACCGTGAAAGAAGGTACCGTGAAAGGTACTGCCGAGGGGGAGAAGTGGATGCTGAGGGAGCCAAATATGGATGCTGGAGTGGGATTAGAAATAGATGCTAGGATGGGAGCCAAGCGGGTTTGTTCGGAAGGGCCAATCTGTCCTCTGGGTTTGCCTCCGAAAGCCCCAGTACACCTGTTCGCGGTGAAGTCCCAGTCTGATTTTCAGAAACGTAAGTAGTCATCGAGACCATCGTCCTCATCTCCACTACTCGTACTCTCTGAGTTCTTTTGTGTCAAGACCGATTCAATTGACTCATAATACTCGCTCACTGGTCGCCCTGCCCACTTTGCCTTCAAATCAGGCGGTAGGGCGCTCCAATAATCATCATCCAATCTCCGAATTTGTAACGGCCCTGTCGCAATGCGGCGAACTTCTATCTTGTGACATTCCGACTGCTTCGCAAAATCTATAAGCTGGTGGAGAACTGTATTAAATCGATGAAGGAGTTCTCTGTTTCGTTTCTCCCAGTCGTGAATACTATCGCCCAAGTCTTGAACCCGGATGTCGTTGAATTTTCCGGAGTTGTGGTAGGCGATGATAAACTTCATTATCTGGCTGACCCATAAGCGCGGATATACCTCCTCCATATCAATCTCGCGGCGGGCAGAGCGGGTTTTCAGGTCGAAAATTGCGCCTTGAGGGACTTCATGACCGGCAAAATTGACTGTAAGATCACTGTCTTTGTCCAGGGCTTTCTCGCTGACCGCGATCGATTCTACTGCCAGCAATATTGACGAAAGTCCGTCGTCTGTTGAAGATTCCAGTAAGTCGAGTGGCATTGGGAGCGGGTTGCTCCCAGAACCCGCCATATCTTTGAGGTAACCGTCGCTCTCACTGCGTACCAGACATCTCAGTCCACCGAAGACGTACTTTATGAGGCGTTGATGTGACACTGAATCTTTCACGTCCCCTTCCCAACTTGTGTATGCTTCTGGAAATGTGTGGCCGTATCCCCGGACTCCTTCAATCAACGCCGTTGGTGAACTTTCTTTTCGAACCAGAAATACCGTATTACCGATCCGTTCTATGTAGAACCGGAAAGTTCTCTCAACCGAGTTCGCAAATCTGATCAAATTTCCCATGGTACTCCCACATCCTACTACATCGATTGCGGCAGTTTCAAAATCGGGATGTAAGGCGAAGACAGCCCGAATGGCCGGCTCAGTTGGAAAGCGTGGATAGCGAGCAGCATTTGGGTCCCTTAAATATGTGTCCTTATCTTCTTCGAGACTCGGACGTTCTTTTGGCGGACTCCAAGCAGGGGGTGCACCTTTATAAGATCAGCTGTGACGTTCTGACTTTCAAGATGTCTTTCGCGTACTGACCTGGAACTAGGATTGTTGCCTTTTGCCTATCCAACCAGTTGTAGGACGCTATGTACTGGCAGTCCGTAATCGTGAGGGCCGTGTCTTTGAAACGAACCGATGATTGTATTTCAGTAAGAGTGATTGTCCCAAGCAAATCGCCCACCGGCTGTCCTTCAAATGAATCGTGAGTTTGGGCACTTCTGCCACTACGATCATTAAATCTCCAACTTGTTCCACTTCCTCGAGCAGTGGTTCTCCCTCGGCCTCTTTCGTTACCTCGCTCGCCTCTCCCGCTGCCTCTCCCACTGCCTCTCCCACTGCCTCTCCCACTGCCTCTCTCGCCTGTCTGGCCTGTTCCGTATCTCCTACCTCCTCTCCCTCTCAGAAAAGAGTAATCACCGATGCCAAAGTCAGGGTCATCGTAAGCGTCAGCCATTGTAACAGCTTTCAGGGCATGACGTGCGAGATTCAAAAGCGACAGACTATGATGTCTGCTTCGACGCGTGGTCTCATCTGGTTGGCAAGGATCTTAGGCTGCCCCACTACTTATGATGACTAATCGGACCTTGCACATAACTGCGGGGACTGATCTCGTCTGCGGTTGAGAGTCAGCTTCACAACTGAGGCTCAAGAGTATAGCGTCAGATTCCGTTTGTAACACACCTCATGTCTTCCAATTTGCCGGGACGGCGAGATAATATTAGAAGCGGCAGGCTAAGGAACTTTTTCCGCAGAGTCTTAGCGGGAGAACAAGCACTTACGAGCTCCCAAAATGTTAAGCTCTTCACCGAAGCCATTTGCGACCAGCCTGACCCGGTGAAATGCGCTGAGAGGCTAATCAGTAGTCCGAAAGGGCTACCAGTACTACAATCAGCTCTGCGCTTAGACGTGTCATCCGAGTTTCTCAACACTTCTGCCACATATTTCCTTCGGTACATCCAGGATCCTGAGTTGAAAGTCGTCTGTAGGGGCGAGTTTCTTCAACAACTCATCCTTACCGTTACTGACCCTCCGATCTTCTGGGACGCTTTTGTGAAAGCGCAGAAAACGGGCTGCCTGGAAGACGAAGCTTTGCAGTGTTTCTCATGGCTTCTATTGCAGCTCATCTCTCTCTCCGTGGACAAGGCTCCAGCCTACTACGGCGTTGCCAGGGATCCTCTTATTCAGAAGAAATTCCTCGAATGTTCGCAACTGGAGGTACGGATTAATGGACAGAAGATCAAGCATATTATTGACGCAGTCACAAATCCTGAACATTTGGATGGCGAAGGCCCTGGCGGTCGACATGATAACGATTTTTTGGACATTAGGAAGATCACCGTCCTGCCTACCCCAGATGAGCTAGTGTCGACCGAACCTCCATACCTTCGTCGGGCCACAGAAATTGATGAGTGCCCTGAATCAGGGCGTCTTGCGATGCATATAGACAACCAGTTTCGTCTCCTTCGCGAGGACATGCTCCGAGACCTACGGGAAGAGCTTCAGGTGGTTATTGGCTCGAGAAAGGGCCGCCGGAAGGGACTGCTCATTGACGGGTTGGCGACAGACGGCATCGAGTGCGATGAGCGCCAGTCATGGTCATTACGATTACAATGCTTGAATGACTTGTCCCAATTGCCGAATTTGGAATACGATCGGCGAAAGAAATTTATCGTCGAAAACCGCAAATTTCTTAAGCACCAATCTCAAGCCTGCCTCATCGCTGACGGACAAATAGTCGCGTTGGTGACTATCAACAGAAATGAAGACCTATTGGCACACAATCCCCCGTTCCTATGTGTACAATTTTCAGGAACCGAAGGGTCTACCACCAAAGCTCTCCTTGGCCTGAAATTGGCGAAGTCTGTTCGGTTGGTCCAGTTGAATACGGCAATATTTGCCTACGCACCTATTCTAGGACAGCTTCAAAATACCAGGCACCTATTGCTGAGAGACGAAATCTTACACTGGGGCCCAGGGAAAGCTTTACGGAGCCCCCAATTACTGGAATCTAATTCTATCACTGACTTGGTTGCCACGATTCGGAGTGATCCTTCATGCGACCTTCGGCAAGCCTTAGGACTACCCAAGCCAACACGACTAGATCCGTCACAGGTTGAGTGCTTCGTGGCAAGTCTGACACAGCGTTTGAGCTTAGTGCAAGGACCTCCAGGTTAGGGTAGCTCACTATTCTCTTCGTTGGCCAGGCTGACTTTGATAGGGACCGGTAAGTCATTCATTGGAGCCTTGATTGCCAAAGCAATCTATCGATTTTCATCGCAGAAGATTCTGGTCGTCTGCTACACGAATCACGCATTGGACCAGTTCTTGGAAGACCTCTTGAAGGTAGGTATACCCGGTGATAGCATCGTTCGTCTTGGTTCTGCCGCAAAATCCAGTACGACAACCCAACCTCTAGTCCTGTCAGCGCAGAACAGCGATTTCAGATTGACAAAAGATGACTGGGATATTATCAACCTGCGGCAAAGCGAGGCATCAGAGCAGGCCGACCGGCTTCACAATGCCTTTTCGAATTATCAGGCAAAGGCTGTGTCGAAATCCGATCTCCTGGATTACCTCGAATTCGAATCGGAAACCCCGGAATTCTATGAAGCCTTCATGTTGCCCGATGAGACTGATGGCATGGTGAGGGTCGGCAAGAAGGGCAAAGCAATGGACAGATTTTACCTAATTGACCGTTGGGCCCGCGGTTGGGATGCTGGAACTTACTCTGGTACGCAAGCCGAATTCCCGGCGGTCTGGCAAATGACCCATCCTGAGAGAACTGCGGCGTTGCGAAGGTGGAAGACAGACATCCTCAAGGAGCGCGTTTCGAGGATTTACAGCTGTGGGAAGCAGTATGGCGAGACATCAGCCAATATTAACGCGCTGTTCAACGAGAAGAACAGGCGGATCATTCAGGTAAAGCGAATCATTGGTTGCACCACCACAGCCGCTGCCAAGCACGTACAAAATATTCAGTCTGCTTCGCTTGATGTACTTTTAGTTGAGGAAGCTGGGGAAATCCTGGAAAGCCATATTTTGACGGCCCTCGGACCCGAAATCGAGCAAGCAATCCTGATCGGAGATCACAAGCAGCTTCAACCGAAGACTCATCACGACCTTAGCATAGAAAAAGGAGATGGATATGATCTGAACCGCTCACTGTTCGAGAGACTTGTACTTCGGGGTTTCCCTCACCAAGTTCTTTCGCAACAGCACCGCATGCGACCAGAAATCTCATCCCTAGTCCGTCACCTCACTTATCCAGATTTGACTGACGCACCAGGCACTCAAACCCGTCCCGCATTACAAGGATTCCAGGATAATCTGATCTTTCTGAACCACGAGAATCTGGAAGAGGAATCACACGATACACCCGACTGGAAAGATGGGAATTCAACGTCATCAAGACAGAACAACTTCGAAGCTCAAATGACGCTCAAGTGCGTTCGTTATCTCGCTCAGCAGGGCTACGGGACAGGTCAAGTTGTAGTTCTGACACCATATTTGGCTCAGTTACGTCTCCTGTTTGAGGTCCTGGGAAAAGAGAATGACCCAGTCCTGAATGATCTTGATTCGTATGATTTGGTTCGAGCCGGGTTGATGCCCGCAGCGACAGCTCAAGTTCAAAAGCGGCGGCTTCGAATTTCGACCATTGGTAAGATAATTTCTTTTCTTCCGAGTGGGTTAGGAATCGCAATACCTAGGACATTTTCGAGAAGATTCAGCTGGCAGAATACTGCCAAGGCAAGGCAGAATCTGACGGACAGGCACGAAAGCGTTCATGGCTCCACACATATGACAGAATCTCCTGCTAAGGATACTGACCTGTCTAGATAACTATCAGGGAGAAGAAAGCGATATTGTCGTTGCGTCCCTAACTCGAAGTAACGACCGTCACGATATTGGGTTCATGTCGTCTCCAGAACGTCTCAATGTTCTTCTCTCCCGCGCACGAAATGCTCTTATCTTGATCGGTAACGCAACGACGTTCCTAGATGCCCGTAAAGGGAAAGAGTTGTGGAGAAATCTTATAAACTTGCTCAAAGGCGGCTCGCACATTTACGATGGATTCCCCGTTAAATGTGAACGACATCAGGATCGTAAATCCGTTTTACGCTGTCCCAAGGATTTCGACCAGTGTCCGGATGGCGGATGCAATGAGCCGTGGTAAGCTCTGCAAGGCTTTTCTTCGACGTTGTGCGCTGACTGGGTTACCTTCAGCGGCGTTTTATTGCAGTGTGGTGTGCATATCTGCCCACGTCGATGCCATCAGTTATTCGATCACTCAAAGATGGAATGCAATCACTTGGTTCAATCAAAATGTCCCGTAGGCCATGTACAATCCTGGAGATGTCACACAAGTAAACCGGCCTCGTGCCGTTTATGTGCGAATGAGAAACGTTCCCAGCAGAAATCGTTGCAAGAAGAGTTCGTGCGGCAGCAGAGACGAGAGCAGAAACAAAGAGAACATGCGGCCGAATTGACCAGATTGGATGAAGAGATACAGACGTTAAGGGAAACCATTGTGGATTCTCAAATATCTAAAGAAATGGCACAGTCTTTAGAGCAGAGAAAGCAAGACCTAGAGGATGCCAGGGTCTTAGCGGGACGTTCGTCAAGGTCTCCGGTCAACGCAAACGATCCTCCAAATGTTCAGACTACTTCTGTACCTTGTAGCGGCGAGACTGTCACTTCGAATAATGGCGTTGCAGATGATGTACGAGATTCCAAGGAAGTTGGGTCTCAAGATGAGCATGCCCCTTCGCCGTCAGAAAGTGAATGGGACCGGCAGAAGCGCGTGGACAATACCTCAAATAGTGCCATCGACTCTCTCATGAAAATGACTGGTTTAGAGGAAGTGAAAGCGCAGGTTCTCAAGATCAAGGCAAGGGCCGACACCGCCCTAAGGCAGAACACGAATGTGAAGGACGAAAGATATGGGATAGTCTTATTAGGCAATCCCGGGACAGGTAAGGTGGTGTCCAAATACATTAACCGGGTTATTGACCGTGTAATCTCCAGGCAAAACGACCGTAGCTCGCCTCTACGCAAAATTCCTTACTTCCATGGGTGTGTTGTCAGGAAATGGATTCGTCGAGACCTCAGGATCTCGTCTTGCCAATGATGGGGTTGCTGGAGCCAAAAAACATATTGAGACGATTGTCAATGCGGGTGGGGGTGCATTCTTCCTCGACGAAGCCTATCAGCTTGCTTCCGGACATAATTACGGAGGTGCTTCGGTCCTTGATTTCTTGCTTGCGGAGATTGAGAATCAGGTTGGGAAGGTTGTCTTTATTTTCGCTGGCTATAACAAGCAGATGGAGAAATTCTTCGAACATAACCAAGGTTTCAACAGCCGTATGCCATACCGCCTTCAGTTCGCCGACTACAAAGACATAGAACTCCTTCAGATGCTTGGTCAGCGGATCCAGAAGAAATACGACGGGAAGATGAAAGTTGAGGGAGGCGTTGGTGGCCTTTATGCACGCATAGCTGTACGACGTCTTGGACGAGGGCGAGGGCGTGAAGGCTTTGGCAACGCGCGCGCTCTTGAAAACATTCTAGCAAGGATTTCAGAGCGGCAAGCTGATCGCCTTCACCGGGAACGCGTCGCCGGGGTCCGGCCGGACGACTTTCTCTTCAAAAAGGAAGACCTTCTTGGCCCGGAGCCGTCGAGAGCAATAGTCCAAAGTGATGCGTGGAAAGAGTTACAGGGCTTGACTGGGCTTAAGGCCGTCAAGGAATCTATGCAGGGCCTCCTCGACCGTATCCACACCAACTATCAACGGGAATTGGAAGAGAAAGAGGTAATCGATGTGAGCCTGAATCGTGTCTTCCTCGGCTCTCCTGGGACGGGGAAAACATCTGTGGGGAAACTCTACGGCGAGGTGCTAGCGGACATGGGACTCCTCTCGAATGGTGAAGGTCAGTAACTCCTTCATTCCCGCGCTTGAAACACTGGGCAGCGAGCCGTGTCTCTTCAATCGCTTATTGGGTAACTACGATCGACCTGATGCGGTTCTCTTTGCTTTCGATTTGATTCAAAACGACTAACACACTGTTTTTAGTCGTTGTCAAGAATCCGGCAGATTTCGTGGGAAGCGTCTTGGGAGAATCCGAGAAGAACACCAAGGCGATCTTGAAAGCGACTGAAGGGAAAGTCCTCATTGTCGATGAAGCTTACATGTTGTACTCGGGTGGCGCTGGCATGAGCACAACGTCTGATCCATATAAGACCGCTGTTGTGGACACAATAGTCGCCGAGGTCCAGAGCACCCTGGGTGAAGATCGATGTGTCCTGCTCCTAGGGTACAAGGAAAAGTTGGAAGAAATGTTTCGAAACACGAATCCGGGCCTCTCTCGGCGATTTGCATTAGATGACGCCTTTGATTTCAAGGACTTTGACGACGATCAGCTGCGGGAGATTCTGGAGCTCAAACTCAAGAAGCAATGCTTAGAAGCCACAGAGGAGGCCAAAGATGTTGCCATATCGATGCTTGCCAGAGCTCGACACCGCCCCAATTTTGGCAACGCAGGAGAAGTTGAAAACATGATCAGTCATGCCAAAGCCTCACATCAAACCCGACAGTCGGCAAAGCCACTGTCTGGTCGGTCCGCTGACGTTCTTTTCGAGCCCCACGACTTTGACGCGAACTTTGACAGGAGCGCGAACGCAAGCGTCAACTGTAGAGCGCTTTTCAAGGATGTCCTAGGCTGCGACGAAGTCGTTGGCAAGTTGGAAGGGTTTGTGCAGACTTCGTCTAGTATGAGGGCAAGAGGTGTTGATCCTCGAGAGCATATCCCCTTCAACTTCATCTTCAAAGGTCCACCTGGTAAGTGCGACTATTACACTAACATTGCAATTTCTGTCTGACTGTGCCTTCGTTGGTAGGCACGGGTAAAACCACCACTGCTCGCAAGATGGGCAAGGTCTTTTACGACATGGGCTTCCTCTCAACAGCGGATGTCCATGAGTGCTCTGCTACAGACCTGGTTGCTGGATATGTAGGGCAGACAGGACCAAAGACAATCCAACTGCTCGAAAAGGCTCTTGGAAAGGTTCTTTTTGTCGATGAGGCTTATCGTCTAGGAGAAGGTGCTTTCGCGGCAGAGGCTGTTAATGAGCTCGTTGATAGCCTGACAAAGCCTCGATTCGCAGGAAAGATTATCGTCATCCTCGCGGGCTATGAAGATAGCATGAATGAGCTCCTTAGTGTTAATGAAGGATTATCAAGTCGCTTTTCAGAGGAAGTTGTCTTTACTAACATGGAGCCAGAGGACTGCTGGAGATTTCTTCAGCAGTGTCTCGGAAAGACAGGCATCGCTATTGATCAAACAGATACACGTGCGTCATCCTTGGAAATCATCTCCCTGTTTCGAGAGCTTTCTGGTCTTCCTTCTTGGGGCAATGGCCGCGACGTTCAAACTATCTCCAAGACGCTCACGGGCGCTACGTTTCGAAATGCAAGCAACTCAACAGCGAAATTGACCGTATCCCATTGGCAAATCATGGACTCCCTTACAACCTTCTTGAATGGACGAAGAGCGCGCTCAGTCATTAGCAGCTCAAACTCAACAAGACTAAAGCAAAATGAACAAGCTACGCAGGATCTAGTTGAACGTCCAATTGCACTGGGAACGATGCAATCTACCGCACCGGCCAAGGACGAGTCTGAAAATCCAGTAGCGGCTGTTGACGAGCCTACACAAATGTCCGAAGCGTCAGATCAACGCGACATAGGTGTCACAGACGCAATCTGGGACCAACTTCAAGCTGACAGAGCATTCCAAGAACTAGCTCAAAGCTCTATGGACAATGCTGTGGCTGTTGCTGAAGAGGAGAATCGTCTGGCAGCCGCGAAGGCAGCTGCCCTTGCAAAGGAAGTGGAACTTTTGGCTGCAAGAAAGGCCAGAGATGAAGAGTTGCAGGAATTGAAGCGCCGACACGAGGAAGCAAGACTCAAAGAACTGGCTGGTCGGCGTGCAAAAGAAGAGGCTGAAGAAAGACTTAGCAAAATCCGCGAAGATGCCGAGCGGAGGCGGAAAGAGGAGTCACAGGTCCAAACCAAGTTGAGGGATATGGGTGTGTGCATTGCGGGGTTTCGTTGGATCAAGCAGAACGGTGGATACAGATGTGCTGGCGGGTCGCATTTTGTTTCGAATAGCGAACTTGGGGCATAAATGTGACTTCTTGCTCATCAGCTGGGCAGCCTCGGGGTACAAAAGAGATGCGGAGTTCTCAGATTCATCTGCACTGCTACCCAGGGATGGGGGGTTCGAGAGGTGGATACTGAAGGGGGGTCGAGAAGTGGATGCTGGAAGGGGATCGAGAAGTGTATGCTTAGAAGGGAGCCAAATATGAGTGCTGGAGGGGGATTAGAAGTAGATGCTTGGAGGGGAGCTAAATGAGTTTTCCGATATAACTGGGCTTCACCTTAAATTTAGATCGTAGGGCCAATCTGCCCTATCGGTTTGCCTGCACTATAATCCACATACCTCTTCTGTGTATGGAGGCGCTAGCCAAATGAGAACACGGAAGAACGTTCCGTTGGATTCGGAAGGCGGAGTTGATTACTCAGTAAAGCTTGTTTCTTTGTGCGGCTCTTGCTTTAAGCACCGCTAGTACTAATTAAATGCTAGGCCTGCTCAAGCTAGTGGAACAACTCTTCTTGCTTTCGCGGCTCCTTGGATCATGCATTACTGTGTGATTATGGTAGCTCAACTTGGCCTCATTATGTTTGAATGCACTGCAGTGAACACGCCTTGCTCTTCTCCCAATCTACTCTTTTTAAACAGGGAAGGCCCTCTGTCGCATGTTCTGGAGGGATTCGAAGTGAGCCGTGGACGGTACTGAAGCTGACGCCGGATGAGAACGAGAATCTGTGGTTGGTCTTGAAGAGGGGTAAATCCCTGTGAAACTACATTGAGGACAAGTTAAGGTAGGCGAAAGGGCCTTCCCCGTTTCCGCCTATTTGCGAGCATGGCTGACAATTCATGTAAGTACAAGATTCGATTGGTCTGCACAGACTTCTTCCCCCACCATCCGGATGCCGACCGCGATCCACGTGATCTTCACGGAATTTGTCGTGGAAGAGATCAGGTCTCAGCTGCGACGGGTCGACAAGCACGACGAGATTGCGGCCATAGTTGACATGGTCAGGTCAGAAACAATCTCAGACGTCTATCTCTACGGGCATGAACCCATTAAAGGAAGATATCCCAAACGCTCCCCTGACGCCTCTCTTGCGCACGCCAACTCTCAATATCCCTCCGTTATCATCGAAACTTCATACTCACATTGACAGAAGGACTTGACACGGCTGACTGATGATTACATTCATGGCTCTGACGGAAATATTGACGTGATTTTAGGATTCGATATCGAGTCTGACTTTGGGTCTAAGAGAGCATCAGCATCTATCTGGGGACCGAGGGTAGTTCGCCCTCATCCCAATCCTGCCGACATCCGAAGAATACGAATGATATCGACAGTCAAAAAAGGTACCATTGAGATTGCAGAGGATTCAAAGTCAGATTGCGAGTCAGTGGAGAGGGGCTCGCACATGTTGAAGAGAGGACGTCGTAATGAAGATGTGCGGAACCGGCGAGCGGCTTAAAGTTAGATAGCTCGAGCGCGGGTAGCAGCCATGGCACCATCCAAGTATGCATGGTCAAGTCGCGCCACGCGACGGATACAGTAAGGCGCGGCTTATGCATGGTCCACAAACTTTAGTCGATCTTTTCGCTAGGAGGTATGTGTACTTTGCAAGGAAGATCGAGGACAAGCCACGATTCAACTCAGCGCTTGACTGCCCTCGAAGCGGTGCAGGAGGAGCAAGAGTAATCCGCAGATCGCCGATTCTAGAGATAGTTTGGATTTTGCGCATTGAATTCTTGATCCGCATCATCTTATGCAATCTAAATACTTCTGCCCTCACTTTCTTGAAACTTTTAACTATTCCGTCACCTTCCTGAAGTAAGCATTTGAATTGCAGCAACATGTTCAAGTCAAGTCTGACTATTTGACTGTGCTTATCAATGCTTTCCTGTCATTCATTCGAAAAGAAATATTCTGACTATTTTGCTGCTGCGAGATGTGCCGATTCACAATGGCACACCAGAGCACGAAATATATCAAGCTCGCCGCATGATGATAAATGCAGGAACTTTACTTTCCTGCAAGCTCGGACTTTGCCTCCTATCCAGAACGCTATCCCGAGCCCAGCATCACAAGATGTCTTCCAGGGAGTACCACCGACCCCAAACGCTCCTATTCGACCTTCTCCTCCCTCTTCAATACCGCCAGACCAATCAAGTTCGCGCTCAGTCGATGCTCAAAACCTTCTCAACCCTGCAGGAGGTAATTGCTCTGATACAAAAACTTGTCGGCGGACTGCTGAGCGCTCCGACTCTCCCCCAAGGCCCCCTTCCATGGAACCGACGTCTCGTAGGGCAACGCCCTCTATGCCTACGGCCTTCGTGATTAGCCGTTCACCAATCGACGTCTTACTACCCAGTTTTACGCCTTCCCTAATAGACGCGTATCCTCCGCCTGCGGGTCGATCAATGATGCTTAGTTCTTCATCAAATCATGCTCCAAGCGGGACCATATATGCTCGACAGCCGTCATTCGTGCTACCTGGAGATCATGCAAATCCCAGCAGTGCGCCCGGTTCTCTCAGTCTCTCGGAAATAACTACAGGCCCTTCCAGTTTCTTCAAGATCTCATGTTCCTGGTTTGCCCCTGGCGAGATCATCTCCACACCTCCAACTGAGTCAAGAGGCTCCTTACTCTCAGGCACAGAACTGTGAGCGCTCACGCGGTGTCAACTCAGCACCTCCGCAGCCGACTTCTCAAAGCGACAGCCCCAGTACCCAGTACTCTTCGTACAGTCAGGTCAGTCAGACTGGGTCCGCTATCGCACCACCCATAGCGTCCACCGGCCAGCCTCAGTACTTTTTATCTACTCCGTCATCTGGTCCCTCATCGACAATGCCGCAGATGCCGCTGGGTGCGAAGGCCTTCGAGGTGCCTACATCAAACACGGCAGCGCAGAGTCAATACCAAATGATGGCGCTGGAGACAGAGCAAGGTCCCATTCATGTACCTATTAACGTGCAAGCCGCGTCGAAAGTCGCTGACGAGCATCGAAAGCGAAATGCCACCGCCTCCCACCGTTTTCGTCAGCGCCGAAAAGAGAAAGAACGGGAGATTTCTGAGAAGATTGCCAAATTAGAGGCTCAAGTACGCGAGACGGCAGAGGAGAGAGATCACTATCTTAAGGAGAGGGACCACTTCCGGGACGTGGCCCTCCGCCATCGTCTACCCATTGCACCACGGCCACCATCGCCAAGGCGCAGATGGCATGCCACGACGGGCGGACCATCACTTGCACAATATCAAGAAGCTGAGGGTAGTGAGCGAAGAGGCGGGCAAACCAGACGAAGCACGAGTGCCTACGTCCCATCTCAAGGCCTCCTATCATCGGCCGTGGAGCCTCCTCCACCAATGCCTCCATTTGAACGCATGAGTGCGACTAGCATTCAGGCCTCTAATACCTAATACACCAAAAGCGATGTGCAAATTGTGCTTCATGTTTCCTTCGTCACATTTAACCCAAAATCGGAAACGTTCCTCAGGCCGAGCAACATTCAAAGATATACCTTGGTCAGCACTCTGTCAGCGTTGGAACCTGGAGCGTATTCCTCGAACCTCCCCTGGCAAAATGGAGGCAATGGTCCTTACAGTCTACATGAGATGTCGGTGATAGTCATGTTTGGTTTATCGGTAAATATTTGGGCTGGTGCTCTCGCGTATTTCGTTTATTTTTAGTGGTTGGGAAGAGATTCTTCGACCTCTGAGCCCAGTTTGGACGCTTGTCTATGGTACATAATTTTCTGGCGAAGCCGTCAAACGGATGGATTGTAGATGAACAAACTTGTATACAATGTGGGTTTGTGAACTCGATCATTTAATGAAAAATCGCTGACACACGACGGTCTTCCATGACTCGGGTGCATCGCTTCTTCGCTGTCTGATCTGATGATTTTTGCTTGGACGTCCTCGTTGCGTCTGTTGTTTCCATCCATGCTTCTGCTTGCAATGTGTTCGCATAAACTTGACATTGCGACATATGTACTGACAATTGTCTGGCTTCAACTGACATATTAAACCATCCGTGCAAATCTTCAACTCCGATACTGCGCTGTTAACATAATCGGGCACCTCGAACTCCATGGAATACTGAATCAAATTCAATGATGCTTCGTCAATGACTGTCATCAAATCTCGAACACGCTGAACAATCCATCGATGCTTTGGGCCCTGATAATGCGCCTTAACTTGCGATGGCCATATCGCATGCATACACTGCTTACATGTAAGAATGCGATACTTTTCTAAATATGTAATCGATTCCATGATTGCGATGCTTAATGGTGTTATTAATTGAATACGATCGAGCAATTTTCCAAAGTTTTAATGTTCGTGAGCTCTCAGCAGCGACCGACGCTATTTAAAGCCTCTAAAACCTCAATCTTGCGCATTTTTAAAAAAATTCATATTGATGTTGTTAAGCTTCATTTTCGAGTTGGTCATAAATCTAACTGAACTCTATAAGACGTGAAGTTTTGAAGAAAATCGGCCCACAAAGTAAAAAGGTAGTCAGCCTCCGAAAACAATGGTAGGCAGCCCCCTGCTCTCAGATTCTCGCTTAATTCCCTCACCAAAATCAATGGTAGTCAGGGCTGCCTACCATTACCCATTTGGGATAGGAATCGGCAGCTGTTCTGTCACACCTTTGGTATAGACCCCGTGTAGAATGGTTGATAGCATATCTAGACGCTGACTATTTTCCAAATTTTCTCTGCCATGAGTCGAAATAGTCTTGGATCACAAGAAAGAGTTTGTCCATTCGAAGAGAGTTCTGGTGCATGCCGGACGTATTATTGTACATTAGCTATCGACTGAAAGTACTCATAACGGAAAATAATAAGGATTTATACGTGTAGATGACAGCCAGAAGCGGAGTAAGTCGCTGTATTATACCGCATAGCTCGTCTTTCCATTTCAACGCCTAATACTATCGTCAGTCCTCGAACATCCGAAACATTGGGCTTACAGTGGCTTCTTCTAGATTATTATGGGTGTCTTAGCTCTATTACCAACACCATAACAATAAGTCTTATAATGTCTCGAGACGCACCTTAGGTTTTTCTTAATCCATGCCACCCTGTTCGCTGTGAGCCTGCCTGCGTTGTCTGGCAAATCGAGCAACACGTACTGCAGCAGCTAATCCAACTCTAGCAGCTTGTCCTTCGCTTATTTAAGAATATCGTCGAAGCATGGTAGAAGGTCCTGAATAGAGCTCCCAAAATGATGATAATGGATGTGAGTATAGCATAATTATAACCTCTATTGTAAATTGATGCTGTGGTCACTGTAGTAGATAAGCTCTATGAATCTGCTATTATTTACCAGCCTGCGTTTCCATTCGAGAAGCTCTACTTGGGTCGAAGTAACAATCCACGGCTGCGTGATCTATGTAGAGAAGAGTGTCGAGCTGGTAAGTGAATCCTGGTGGTGGAACTCGGAATGCTGGGTGTCTCCAATAACTTATGCTGTTCTTATTAGTGATACTCGTCGGGTCTCACTGTTCGTCTCGTCTAGCCGAGACCATACTTTTTGCCAGAACCAGAGTCTCGGATTCATAGACATCGCACGTAAATTGCACTTTCGCCGCCAGCAGGCCCCTCCTAAGCCTCACCATTCACTACGCCAAGCTTGAACCCACCTGCACACCCTCTCTGAAACAACCCGTCCGGATCATACTTCCGACTCACCCCTTGCAAAACCCGTAGATTCTCCTCGCCATACCTTCAAACGGCCTCTGCCCTTCCTGGCAGTAATTCAAGTACCTATATCGATGGCCAGTTTTGTTGGCCGCTGAAACGGCATCAATCTGCTCGACGGCGTGGCGAGTCGTCGTTTTGACGAGCTCGTCATCCTGACTTTCGTCCCAATTGACCGTAAAGCTCACGATAACAAGAGGTTCATCAGTTCCGTCGTGTAAGCCGAGCGGATTCGGATCACCCTTGCGTACCCAGTCCGGTAGGAGCGGCTGCAGGACGAGCGTGAAGACCAAACCCTTGACGTTGTCACGGCGAATGGAGGCGAAAGCATCGCAGTAGGCAGCGTGTGCGGCGGCGAGTGTAGCGGTATCGTTCTTGATAGTCACGCTACCGAAGACCTGACGCCTACCGGGGGGATTAAGCGCGTTCATTTCGTCGGTCGCGCTAGTTAAGGTGCGTACCTTACAGGTGCTCCAAAGACGCCAGACCCTTCTCGTCCAGGACTTTGGAAACATCCATCCACTTGGCGCCAGTCCCGATGACTACGCTTGTTCCGTCCTTAGATAGTGTTACCTCGCAGAAAAGGCTAAGATCGATCAAAACCCCTCCCCTGATGCTCGCAGAACCAGGAACCGGAGAATGGTCACCGCTACGAATAGCAAACCATCCTCCAGCCTTTTCATTGCCACCTTGCTTTTCCCGTTCGTCGTACTCTCGCTTGAGGATCGTGACGGCCGAGGAAAGCTGCTGGACGTCACGGGGCCGGAGGACGCATGCTGGGACGACTTCACACTCCTGCTGGGCCCAGTAGGAGTTCATCGACTCCTTGAAAGCGGCAACGTCGCGCGGAAAGATCGCGTTGTCAGGCAGAGCTGATGCAAGACTTTTGCCGACCCGTGTGGGTTCTGGAGAGCTGCTTATGAGGTCCAGGTGATCGGGTTTCTTTGGAGCTTGTGGGGTGAGTGATGTTCGTAGGCGACGCATGATGAAGACGGAGACGGTGACAAGGATCGTCGTTGCGACAAACGCGGGAAGCAGATGAAAGGCCATAATGCTTGTTTGCGAAGTGAACAGCGAAAAGGCAGATCACTGAGAGGAGAAGGCGTCGGTCTTGGAACGGTCAGTGGTGACGGTATTAGGAGGAGTGAACGACTGATCCGTGTAGAATAAGTGTTATCGGACATGACTCAGCGCTTGTGCATCAGAGCTGTCGTACATGACGGTATGATGCCAACAAGGCGCACTCTCAAGGCACAGCTGCATCGGGCATACAAGTAGAAGTACGAAGGCACAGTCAGTGCATTTCAGAGGTTCTAAACCAATAGCGGTGACGCCACTAGGGATGACAGAATTCGCGCACCAGTCTCGGCATTATTCCGCGTGCTTTTGCGGCCAAGGGTGTGCGCGTCACCCCCCTGTGACCCCCACCCGAGCCACCTTAAGTCAATCTCGGGATCTCAGCTCCGGGGGCTTGCGAAAAAGCCGGGACACCCCCACGTGCTTGCCTCAACATGCGCCGCGATCATTTCAGCCCCAACTTGGAACATGTTCCAGCTCACGTTTTCATCTATTTCTTCTTTTCTTTTCTTTTCGCGCCCACTTGTTTGCCCGCGTGTGCATACATTTCGAATGAATGTCTAATTCTCCTGGATCTCCTAACCTAGTCACACGAAATTACTTTGTGTAGACTTCTCGCTACGCAGCTTCGCTCCTGTGTTGCTTTCGAATTGGGGAGAACTCCTCACTGCTCAAGGACTACGAGCGTTTAGTCATGGAGACTCTCGAGGCTCCCCACCAATCAAGCTTTCTGCTCGACGAGGAGCAGCATAACGAGCATCGGAAGCAAGAAGCGGAAAATTCACACTATTCCGCTGATTCGACCCTTCCGAAGTCTGCGCAGGAGGAGGACGTTTCGAAGCCGCCGTCAGATAAGCTATTCCGACAAAGTTATTTGCTTGTCCTGGTCTTACTGTACAGCTGCCTCTCCATGATTGCTTGGATCATACTGTGTGTTCAGAATAAAAGGCCCATAACGACTCATACTTATAGCTACTTCTCCAATGCAGCTGACTATAAAGGCGTTCTTGCGGCTCGAATGAAGAGAAATGCTGAATGGTTTCGTGCGGTCAAAGTCCTCCTTTCCGTCACGAACACACTGATCCTCCCTCTCACCTCCACAGTTTGCGCTAGCGCAGCCGTTATCTATGTTCAGAGCTTCGGTCGTCGTCGCCATTTTAGTATGCAACACACCAGCACTCTTGCTGACAAGGGATGGACAAGCCCTCACGTGTGGCTCGCCTTGTTGAGCGTCAAAGGGTGGAAGTCCCGAGGTTCCTATTTCTTAGCCTTTGCCATGGTCTTTCACGCTTTAGGTACGTTATACCCTTAGTTGTCGTCGATACTGGGCATGGACATAACCATTGATAGGCTTTCTCATCGGTCCTCTTCAACAATACTATATTGGATTAGAGTCCTTCAAGTTTCAAACCATCCCACATGCTGCGCTCCGACAAGGGACAGATGTCTACGACCTCTTCAGATATGAGGGTCCCGGGCACAGTCAATTACCGACTGCACGACTCCGGAGCGAGCTAGCTTCTGTGTCAACTGAAGACTTTCAACCAGAGTTGTGGCAGGAGGGTACAACTCATTGTTCGACAAACACATCCATCTCTCCCGAATGCTACCAAGGTGGTACGACGTTCTATGATATAAATGCTTTACTCGGCCCATACATAGCACAACTTCCTTCAGGCTACCAAACAGGGTTCATGACTCAGTTCATGCCGCGAATGAACAGCTCAGTCTCCTACGCTAATGTCTCACAAACAGAGTTCCCTCAAAATTGCGACACAATGGCCGGTGCATACTACGTTGATTACGTCTACAACGAGACTCTGCTCAATCTTCAAGTCTGTATGCTGGATAACATGTCTCAATCACCATGGAAAGCAACTAGAGATCGGCAGGACATCTCAGAAGAAATGTTCCTGAACTTAACTTACGGCACCCTTATAAATCCAGTTACGATTGATAAAAATCCCGGCAATCTGACGCTCAAGCTAGTCGTCAATACCACGCTTGGATATTTTGAACTACCAAATTACAACAACAGCGGTGTCGCTGGCCCTTTGCTCGCCAAAGATCCGCACGATCCCTGCAGAATTAACACCAAAATAAAATGCCTCTCCCAGTGGGAATCGAAAAGGTCGCTCCAGGTAAACAGAAGTGACAGCAGCTTTGGAATCGGTCAAGTGGCCAATCTAGGACCCCTCGCCATGATCGCCCTAGCTCTGTTCGAGCCAGGATCATTCATCGCCACTCAATTCAACCGCACGGCAACAAACCCGCCAGATCCGGCACTTCCAAGCCCAGGAGTCCCTTGTACAGTTGCACCGCTGAATCTGCTGCTGGGACGTAACGAGTATGTAGAATCGCGCTGTTTTTCCGAGCCCATCGATGACGACGACGGATACGTCTCCGTCAGCATCTGGCTCAGGAATTTCTACAATATCGGCAGCATGCAGAATACTCTGCATGCGGGCGTAATTCTGGCTAGCCAGGTATGGCTCGGTAGCACTACAGGCAGCCTCACAGTCATGTTTGACCTGGGTGCGAATTCCGAACGACCGAAAATATCCTCTGCAGGCGTGATTCTCCTCTCGGTACTTCTAGCCATCGACTTGATCCTTCTCCTGGGCCTCGCCACTTATATTAGCTTTTCTTATACGTGGACTGCGAGTTTCGATTCTTCGGCCATGATGAGACAGGGCGCTGCGCGAGCTGATGAATTGCCGTTGCATATTATTTTATCGGATGGGGAGGAGAGGACCCGAGCGGTGCTGGAGAAGATGCCAGGATGGGTTGGAGATGCGACGCCAGATAATGATGTAGGTGTTTTGGCGATTGGGGCTACGGCGCCTTTGAGGCCTGGGAGGAAATATCGTGGGCCCTTAAAACCGTCCCAATCTCTGCGCAAACCTCCAGCGTCACCTCCTCCGTCCCGCACTCCCCTCCCAAATCCCTTGCCTTAACGCCCCTCTCCGTCACCTTCTCCACACACCGAATCAACCTCTCCGCGGCCACTTCCTCGCCAAGCCACCTCAACATCTCCGCTATGGTCTAAAAGGTCCCCACAGGATTCGCCACCCCTTTCCCTACAAGATCAAACGCTCTCCATGAATCAGCTCAAACATATTCGGCCCCTTCCTCTCCGGGTCCAGATTTCCCGTCGGCGCAATGCCGATACTACCCGCCAATGCAGCTGCCAAATCACTCAGAATATCCGCATGCACATTGGTAGTTACAATGGTGTCTAGCGTTTGCGGTTGGAGCACCATCCGCGTCGTCATGGCGTCGACTAGCATTTCTCCATCTCCACATCCGGAAACCCTTCTGCTACAGCAGCAGCAACTTCATCTCAGACAACAAGCCCATGGCGTTGCGCATTATTCTTAATGGCAACAGTCAAATGCTTCTTCGACCTCCTCCGCGCAGCAGCGAAGGCAAACCGCATTATCCTCTCCACGCCCACCCTCGCAAATATCGACACCTTCGTCGCTATCTCCCATGGCTGCCCAACGTGCGTACGTCCGCCTTGGCCCGCATACTCGCCTTCGGTGTTTTCGCGTACGATCAGTCAGTCCAGCACGGATGGGTCTGCAGCTGCTGCGACGAGCGGAGATGTGGTTCCCCGTAAGATGCGCGTGGGACGGATGTTCGCGTATTGTTGTAGTGATTGGCAGATTGCTAGGCGTAAGTCCCAGAGGGAAATGTGGTCGGGCACATCAGGGGAGCCGACGGCGCCGAAGAAGATTGCGTGGTGGGTTTTTAGTACGGAGAGGCCGTCCGGTGGGGTGCGGTAGGTGTTTGACCAGGGGAGGTCTGTGATTTCTATGTTGAATGTGCCGATAGTCGCGGAGAGCGTGTGTAAGACGCGTATGCCGGCGGCGATGCGGTATGTTTTGGCTGGAGTAGCGGTGGTATTGGACATGGCTACGCATAAGTAGGTGAAGGAGAAGAGAGCGATATGATTGTATGGCTTTACATTATTTGCTGAGGTTGAGCGGAGATTTTTTGATTTGCGATGGCGTCTTATGGCAGCCAAGCGGCGATGAAATGCAACATTCACAAGTTCTACACAGGAGAGCTTCATATACCACACAATGTTCATAAGAAGTGATACTGTCTAGACATATAATATACGACTTTGACTTTGATTTTGCAGATTCAATCTCATTAACCGGGTGAGATCATCGTCTCCCCAACGCCATCGCTAGATCTCATGCACATCTAGATACCATACACATCCCCCCGCGCAAAAGCTGCTCTCACCAATCCTTTCCAAGCTTATTATCCAGCTCCTTGCTGTCCTCCAGCATCTCATACCTCGCTGTAGTCTTCGCTACCGATTCTTCCTTGGGCTTCTCGATTTTCTCCCCATCATCCGCGGCCAACTCTTCCCCTTCGACCTTCTCACCTTCACTCATCTCCGTCGATTTCTCCAATGCAGCTGCATTTGCTGGCCTTTCAACAAGTCCCAATCGTCCTTGCCTGGTTCCTGGGATTCGGTATTTGCTTTCTTAGCTGCGGGTTCCGTAGCCTCGCCTTCCTGTACCAGCACGCCTGACCCTTCAACTTCTTCTTGGGGTTCTTTAGTGCTGGTGTCTTGCGGTGGAGCGGGAAGTTCTTCGGGTGAGGGAGGAAAGATCTTCCTGTAGTGCGACAACACCACTGATTATGGCAGTGCTTAAAGAGGCAAAGCGCAGTCGGTTCGGCTCGGTTAGTTGCGTCCATGAACCGACCCCAGGTTTTCGGACGTAGAAAAATCGTTATAAAATCGAATGTGTACATAAATCGGAGCATTGCTTCAACAGCGCGGATATTGTCTTCTTTGAGCTCTACTATGCCATCGGCCGCTTCCTAGTGATCGTAAATTAATATTGTGCGCGATACCAGTAATCATGGAGTCAAGATATCCTGTTCCCAAACGTACCTTCCAGTCGCCATCACATATGCTGGAGAAGTATTTTGATTGACCGCATACGACTATCTTGTGGACTTTGAACTCCTGGGCCTCACAACGGATAATAAGGTCCGAGTACTTCGAGGAGCTGAAAAAGCTGAAAACATTAGCATTAGGTAACCACCAGTCCCATAGGCTAAGAGCATACTCGTTCAGACTGATATGCAAGGCATTAAACGGATTCTCCGCAGCCATATGGTGTAGACTATCAAGCGCTACTGTGTTGACTGGAGCGTTGCATTATTCTAAAATACGGCAGTGAGCATAGCACCTTTGTTGCACTCGCTAGAACTATAAGCTAAATCATTTTAGGCCTTGCTTTGTAACTTCTGCTCAAGTTCGTCTCCACCCGGTTTCAACTGGCTAAGATCTCTTCAGCAGCATCTCGTTTCCCCTGCTTACGCTGCTTCTTATGATTGCGATAGCTGCGACCGTTTGTTTGGCAGTGAAGGCCGAAGTGCAGCCGTCCATACCATTTGAGATGTCTGGAATCCCGGCATACTGCTGCTTTGAGTCGCCATGATCATCAAGAACGAGAGTGAGTTAAATGTCGTCTGAGTGAATTGAATGTTGCTTGAAGTTTTGATACTAAGCTCTATACTACTATCGACTCTCGCTCGAGAACGCTTTATTTGTAGACTTTCCGCTTCAATAGACCACAATGGTGAGACTGTTCGACTTCAAGCCAATTCTGTCTCATACATCTGCAATGCCGTCTTTTTCGACCTCGAGATATTTTGAACAGTCATCTCAAGTCGCAGACTAACAGAGACGAAGGAAGCGGCAAAGCTAACGCGCGAGTGCACACGGATCGCTTTATTAACCATTTCAAATCAATAGCACAGTTAGAATCAAATTCAGAGCAACAATCTTGTTGCTGTAGAGTTCAAGACTGTAAATGATTGAAAGATCAGTTGATCATATGAGCACGATTCATTAGATTTCTTAGTGAATACTGTCAGTATGAAAGATGATGTTCAGCTGTATTATAAAGCAATTCTAATACGTGTATACACACATAGTGTCTTTTATCTTAAGATCTCATCTGTTAGATCATGAGATTTAATATTTGTAGAACACTATGTCAAAATTTTCAAGAGTATCTTGACGCGAAAGTGTGATAATGTTCAAAAACAATCTGTCTTGATTTAATTGCTTCGCTCGTTGACAAGATCTGAAATGATGCAATTCGCTTATATCGACTGATTTTATGCACGTTCGCTCAACATGTAGAAAGCGCATTCATGAGAGCTACGAACGACATTCTGACTTTTGTGTAACATGACTAACTACATTTATTGCTTCAGATTAGACTGCTTTTCGTGTCATGATCGAATCGATGCTATAAATCAAGTTTAAAAGAGACAGAAGATTTGAATGTAATTGTAATCAGTCTTCATGTCTTCTCTGCAATGAACATCATCTTCAAAGAACAATACTCTGATTTGTCGTGAAAAACTTCTGCAAACAAAATCATGTTCAATGATCAATATTCAAGTCTATTGTGAAACGATTTTTTAGACATCACTGACAGCGATTTCACTTATTCGAATCTCACTTTGCAGAACTCGATAGATCATGAGACATCTGCTATTGATATTCAGAGAACAATCTTCTTTCAAATCTTTCAAGATCAAGCGATCATTGAGAATCTCATTGAGACGTCAATGTACATCGATCAAGCACAGCAACAGCAGTTGCTAGAAGATCAACTCTTTACTGTTGAAAGTGAAAAGACAGAATTCAAAGAGATCAAGACATTGTATGAATGAGACTCTAGAACGATGACATAGCTGATTATTATATAGACTTGAGAAGAACTCTAGATATTCAGACAAAGACTTCGCTCAATCAATAACTTCAACTGATACTGACAACAGACAGATCGATCATATGAGTCAACATCTTGCAACTTTGACTTCATACTTTGAGACAATGAGATCGACACTGAAAACTTTGACAGAGCAAGTCAATTGTCAATGAGAAGTCAAGACTTTTCTCTCTTTGTACTTCAATCGATCAAATACATCAAGCAATGCTATGAGTCTCGATAGCAAGCGAGTCAAGAGAAAGTGCGTTGTTGACAATGAAAAGCTTAGAGATCTTTGAGCGTCGATCGCGTTGTCATCTATTGATTATATCTCAAGCATTTACATTGTCTCTTCGATCATATTTTTCAATACCTGCTTTTGAACGCATAGATGATGAAAGTTGTACTTTGCATAACTTCATATAAGTTCAGTTGCATGATAGTTCTCATAAAGCTTCTTTGCAATTTCGTGTTGCTACTTTTTTATTCTTAAGATTAATATCATAAATTTCATTATAACATTTTTGCCTGTTTATTAATTCTCAATTCATAACAATTCTAATGATTCTACTCAAAAAAAAGCTCTGAGATTAAAGACATCTAATAGAGCAACAATCGAAAACAGATAGTTAAATTCACAACTTTAAAAAGATCATGATTGTTATGACAATCTTTGATTGTTTTAGCAAGTCAGCTTCTCAAGTAATTGTCACAGATTCAATTCAGAGATTGACTGAAGTTCTGATTCGTACAACTGATGTTCAGCTGCTTGTTGTTCTTCAATACGCAAGAAAGACTAAAAGAGAAAAAAGAAATGAGTGATTCGTAGTTCACTTCATATTTGATATCATGTGAAATATATGTATCTTTGCAATTCAACTTGAAAAAAATCATTACAACAATTTCTGCTCTGTCGACATCGACATATTTCATTCTCTGAAGAAAAAGAAGATTGTCAACGTCTTTGATTGTTTGCACGACATAACTATAAGTACTGATTAGATATAAGCAGAGCAGACTGATGAGACGAGCATTAAAAGCGCTGATGAATAGTATATTGATCGAATCAAGCGTGAATACGTAACGATGCAATTAGAGAATTTGCTTAGTACTTCGCTCTGATGACTTATTTGTCTCTTGAGATTCGTCTCTGATTCTTTGACTATGACATTTAACTTTGTAATCTTGACGTTGTTTCTGACATCATTGTATCATTTCTGACATCGTGACATTATTTCTGACATCGTGATGTCATTTCTGATGTCATAGCGTCGTTTCTGACACTGTGACATCGCTCTGAACGTCTTAATATCAATCTTTAAATTCATAACATTGTTTTTGAAGTCATTTACTTTGATCTGCTCAATCTCGGCAAAACATTTCTTGAGAAGCAGAGTAGTTTGTAGACGAGATTATGTCTATTAAAATAACTTTTCGCATTTGCTTTTTTGAAGCATCAGCTTTTGATGATGAGAGATAGCAAATTGATGATGTTGCTTTTCTTTGTATAATTGATTCTAAATCAGCGAAGATCTGAATGCTTAGATCTTTCGCAGCTTCTCACATTTGAATTCTTTAGAATAGTGTGCAGCTGAGCTTTATTGATAATTCAAGCATCTGAATTTCTACGCGCTCTTAATGCTTACAATCGCTTTCTGTGTACAGCATCTGCATTCTTGTCAGCAAGCTTTATTGAACATCTTGAATCTGATAAAGAGAGATTGTCAGAATCAAAGTTCGATTTGTTGATAGAAAACATTGAAATTCAGTTTGCACATTCTCATTAAGAGAACTTCAACATCATTGATCTTCAGCTTTCTAAAGCAAAAAAGTCAGCGAGTAATGTCGAGATGAAAACGCAGTGATGTCACTTGCATTCTATTCTATTCTTGACAAAGAATCGATATCAGCGAAGCACATTTCAAATTATTGTAAAAAGATAGCTCACTCTGTAAGAATAACATTTCTTGTGCTTTGATTCTTCATATCTTGCTTTAATCAAAAAGAGAAAAAGAAGCTTAAGCATTCAGTAATCGTCGTGCACTCTAAGAAATTTACATCAAGAACATGATGATGTATTCAAATCATCAAACAGAAATAGCAGTAAGATATCTTTTCACACATGCACATAATTCTCAAGTCTGATGATTTGAAAGTTACGCAGAAACAACGACATTCTTCGAGATCAGAATGTCATTCTGAAAGATCAAGTATTTCGTGCTGATTACACAAATCAACTTAACGAACTTCGAATCAAACTTCTTTATCGCACTATGAAAATTTTCGTCAAATGAACGAAATCGTTGAAGCGAATCGTTCGCAACGTTCAAAAAGACTTTGATACTTTAGAAGCATTTTTCGAAGTTGAAAGAAGAGAGCATATTCTTGTTACTCAGTCGCTGAAACACGAATCTGAAAGTCACAAGACGACGAAAAGAAGTTTACAGCATGAAAGAATCACTGTGCAGAGATTGATCGACTTTCTGAATGGTCAAGACTGTCACAACGCGAAAAATTCGATCAATGCTCTGTCAGCTAGAGACGCATCTCGAGAACATTTGAATGAAGAAGTCAGAAGCTTTGATGATCAACTTACTACAATCAATCAACGAGCTATGTTGCAGACAATCGATTCTTGAGAGACTCAGAATCTACGTTGACGCGTGCAAAGCAGACGAAATTCATGAGATTAAATGTTTGTCATCACTTTCGTAAAAATTTATTGATGAATACTTATCATCAAAGCATTATCAACACTTTTGCTTCTATCATGTTTTGTCTGTAAATTATAACACTGCACAAGTAGCATATCTCAACATTCAGTGAGATTACTGATGATGCACAATTGAAGACTTCGCGTTCAAAGCATTATATTGTTTGTGAAATTGTCGTGATGACGTCTTGCACATGACGTCAATACAACAAGAAATCAGTTTACTTTTGAGATTGCTCACATTTGTCTTGTTATCATTAGAATAGATGTAAATCATGTCTGCGCAAGTCGCAAAAAAAAATGATGCTGACTCGTTGAGAATGTTCTGAGCGAGATTCAGACAGACAGAATCGTCAACTAGCTTGTTGCACTGAATGTCAGACTGCTTGAATAAATCAATGTTACATTCGATGATTGAAATGTCTTGTGAAGAACATGTTATAAATACAGAATAGTCATTCACATAGCTGATATCGATATCGAATGAATCTGTAAAACTGTTTCCAATCTTGCTGCTCAAAGAATTGAGGTTTGACTCGACATATATTCTATCTGTTCATTCAGTTGAAAAAGTGTACTGTGTGAGTGAAGTGTTTAAAAGAACGATGATTGATGAATTATCTACTGAGAATGAGACATCAACATTTGAAAGAAACGAAATAGAAAGCTGAGTTTTGTAAATGTTCGTCATCGAAATTATCATGTAGTCGAGTGAGTTTTCTGTATTTGCAGTGATTGTAACATTTGAACAAGTCGTGATGACAATCGCGTTCGCAGTTAATATGAAGATCTTTCACTCTGTGACAGTTACAATCATCGTAGTGACTGATAAACATTCAAACGAAGTAGCAGCTATCAGAGCTGTAAGAATGAAGAATGAAATCTGATAAAATATTCTCATGTTGAAGCTTAAAATTCATCGAACGACTGACTTAAGAAGTAATGATGCTGTTCTGCTCTTATGTACTTCTTGATGATTTCAGCTTTTGAAGATCTGTCAAAATTGAAGTTCTTAATGACATTTCTCTTCGCTTCATTAGTTACTTCAAGAACGACAGCTGATTTATATCAGAACAGATTGATCTCTTCAAGTAGCAAAGATCTTGCAATGCTTGAATACACTAAATATTAAACATGATTTAGAAATAAACTGATTTCGCTCACTTCTTTCTTGAAGATCATCAAAGATCACTACAAGATCAAGAATGATGCAGAGACGAAGTTTCTTCTGATTAAATCATTGTCATGAAGAATGTGTGATTTCATGTGTTGATAAATGATAAAGCATTTGAAGCTCACTTCGATGATTATGAGAAGTTAAGTGATCGAAGAGCAGTCGAGTGATGATAAGTCGCTGATTTCTAGACGTTTCATTTCAAATGTCAGTCACAAACGAAACAAAGTCACGTCTTACGTGATAATGACACAAGAACAGCGAGCTTTTAGCTGTTATAAAGTGAGTCTGCAGCATAATCTAGCAAGCGTTCTAATCAGCATATGTTCTACGCGTATGTTCTGTGTATGTTTTTTCATCACTATCTCACGATAGTATAAATTCTTTTTATGTATGCTCGATCTCTTTCTAATCTGAACTTCATGATTGAAGCTCGTGACGACTGCGACGTGACTTAGCGTTGTGATGTCGTAAAAGCTTCTTGTAAGAGTTGATGAATCTGCAGTGCTGACAAGTACGCTTAAGTACACATAGAAGTGAACGTAGAAGATTGTTTGAAGAATTGTCTGATAAAAATGATATTCGACTTCGATTTGATTACTGTTCTGAGCATTTAATCACTAATTCTTCGTACGATTGAAATGAGATGTTATTTGATGATAAAATCGTGTGAATAGATAAATAGATGATCAGAAGCTGATTGTTATAACAGCTGAGCATACATCTTCAGTTGATGCATTCACTTATCATGTAAAAGATGTGATGTCATATGTTCATAGATGATGAAGCATTTGAAATTCGCTATGATGGTTTGAAAAGCGAGTTGACGTTCTGATAGCTGAATATGAAAATATATAGTTAAGCTTATTCTGTCAACGTTCAGTATCTTAATATTAGACGATTCTCAAACATTTCTTTAAGACAGTAAGAGCATTCAAAATGACATTCGCAATTAACGATCTTCTTCTCGACTATTACAGACTACGCTTTCAAATTCAAGATAAACAAGTATCATACAGTGATAAACATCTTACAGTAACTCTTCTCTTTCACATTTAATTTTTCATCATGTCGATGAATTACATGCAATATGATGCAGATATAATGCTTCAGACTTCATCAAAAGCAGTTCAACATGCTCAAGAACTTTCACTAAGAAACTTTTTGACATCTCTCACAACATCGACATTCATGTTTATCACTGAAGTGTGTCTCTTTGTTGTTCTTAAAAATAGACTTAAACAACTTTAATAAGTTCTAATCACACTTCAGACGTATGAATATTGATTTGTGAATCAGTCAATCTTGAACTTTTCTATTGTCAAAACGACAGCGAATTAGTGAAGCTTCTTCAAATTTAATATCTTGAATCTTACGCATAGTTCAAATATCAGACAGAATGATTTTACAACCTTGCGATCTTGATGCATTTTTCTTTCTTCAATACTTTCGAACGCTTTTCAAGATCTTTACAAGTTTATTACTCATCATCGTTTCAAGTTTTATGCTTTTGAACTCTCTTGACGAGAATGATGCTTTCGATGAGATTCAAGATCTGAACAGATTAAGCTGAGTGAATATTTAATCTAACAACATTCGATTTTACTGAACTCATTTAATTATGACTTTTTTTGTGATTGCGTTCGTATGTCACATCATTTACGAGAAGCTTCTTTTCTATATCGAAATTCGCAATTGTTATCTTACATCATCTGAGCATCATCTTCTCGAGTTCGCAAGTACTGTTCTGATCATGAACATTTCTGAAAATGAACTTTCAGCTTTAAAAGATCTTTACAGCATGTTTTCTGAGAAAGTTCGTTGTGTGTGAATCAATAGAGATTTCTTCGTGTTATTGAGAAAGATGCAAGAGCGAGAAAAGTACGTTATCGCGCTAAAGACTGCAGAGATCAGACTTATCAAGTTGACTACGACGTCATTCTGTCAATGCAGAAATCGCAAGTCTGCATTGTCAGAGCGCTTGAGTATGAAATGTGAAAGATCACTTTGAAAGCGTTATTTGAAAGAAAACAATCGTGATCATTAATATCTTTTCATATACGATTGAAGCTGAATGTCTGCTATCTCATTCATTGAAAGAAGAATTGACACGATTCGTCATTGCTTAAGAAAGCTGACGCGACTGAATGAAGAGATAGAGACAGATCAAAAGAAACTGATCGAGATCAACTCGACTGAGAGAAAGTCAGACAAATATTCACGAATGAGATCGATCTTTGTTCGATTCAACAGTCAAGTGATGACGCACATGATCTGTCAGACTACTCTGTCTTTCAGATCTCTGCATCTCTCAGTCGAGCACGTTGACGTTTCTGTGCGCAAAATACGATGAATCTGCTTGTCTCAATCATGATGAAACCACTATGCACGAACTGAATTTGTATGAATTGTCGCTCTTTCACTTCTTGTTTTATGAATGATACTCGTTGCGTTCATTGACTTTCTTTCTCAAATCATGAGTCTGACAGATGCAATGTCGAGACTTCACTGAATAAACAGCGCGTCAACATGACTCACTGAAATTGTACAAGACGTGCTGTCGCAGTTGACGCTGACTGTATTGATCGTACTGTTGTCACAGATTCTACGCGTAGTGACAGAATGACAAGATTTATTAATGAAGACAGTGGTGAAGCTGTCTTTACAGAAGTATTATTTTACTTTTCTCTTCGTGCTGAATTTTCTCATGATGTCGCTTGCTTCTAGCATCACTGCAATCACTCAGAATCTTCTTCATGATCTGAACTCGACATCTAAACTGATGATCAAGAATCTGTTCAAGACGAGCAACTACTTTTTCTCGTATCTAATACTACAAGATCTTTCAATTAGCGCAGATGTTCTTTTACAAGTTGAAGATCTTGTTCAATGACTTATTTTTGCTCTTCTGATAAATTGTACATCAAGACAGAAGTGAAAAAGAAGAATGAATTTATCGCAGCTTCAATGAAGTACTTGTTTTTCACTTTACATTAATTTTGCATGTATTGATAAGTGATTTATACTTCTTTTATCGAATCTTTACTAACGTTTCAGATCTGACATACTCAATCATTACGTCTCTTATACTCTTAATCAGCGCTATCATCTTCGATATGTTTTGATTTGCTTTTCGCTACAATCTTCTCTACATATCAGCTTTCTCATATGATACTGATGATCAATTTTATTTCACAGCTTTGAAACAACTCTTTATGAGAGTTTACATGATGAAGCTTTGCTTGATAAATCTTTTTCTATCTATTCGCAATGATCGAAACTTTCTCACTGATATTGAACAAGCTGTAATCATGATTATTGTCACTGTGACAACGCTTGTGTATCAATTGCTTCTAGAGCATTTGTTTATCTCAGTTCTCGATCATTTATCAGCTTTTATCAACATGAAAAACAATCAGAACAACGAACGAAGATAATCATTTGATTCGCTCGCTGTTTTGTATCAGACGCTGCATCGTGTTTGTGACTGAATGATGCTCGCTGATAAATACTCTTCTACAACAATGTCTGAAACTCTTCAACAAAGTATTTATAAGCTGACACAGACTCAGTTTGATGTGTCGAATCAATTCGAATACGAACATGAGATAACTCATCATCGTAGTTTCGTTGTTTGAATTTCAAAAAATTGTCTTGAAATCAGCAATGATGAGATCACATACATCAGAGATTGCGTTCAAAATATCAATATCAGCAACGAGCTTGCAGAACTTGACATGAAAGATCGAATAACAGTTTTGCGAAAAATCAAAAACATCAGTCATCTCTAATGATGTAAATCATGAGAATGTTAATCACTATTGTGTTGCATTTTTTCTTAAAGAACTAAGTACAGATTTTCCTGATAATATCTTATAGAACGATCTCATTCTTTGATCTTCTTTCGTCTTATCAATATATCGATGATCAACTAATATCAAATGATTTTTCAATAGTAAGTGTTTCGATTTTAATCATTAAATGAAATTCTGCAGATCTGATTTCTCTCTAAATGTAACATTTTTATTGCTTTCATTCTCATTATGACATTCACTTCAAAGATGATCATCTTCTCTCAGCTTTTCTTATTACATCAAGAACATTCTTGATCAGTGTTATTGTTAAATCTCACTCTCAATTACATGATATTTCAGCATGATTCACTTATTGATCTTACATTTGAATTAATACTGCAAACTCGTCTACGCTCATCATCACTTAATATCATGAACATGATCAACATTGACATTATTGACTAGCTGCTTGAAAAGCTTCATAGAAAGATCGATGCTGATACTGATCTGCAAGAGAATTTTAGCTTCAACTCTCGCTCTTTATTTGTAATCAGACTCAATATTCAAAGATCGAAGTACTCACGCAATTCTTACACTTGTTCACAACTATTTCGCGTGTCGTTCTTTCATTGACAGAATTCTTGATTTGAACATGATGAACACATATAGAATTAATCTTCATGCTGCTGCTCAGAGTTCTCATTATGTTGTATGAAATGACAATCACACTATCTGTTGACTGATACATCAAATCTTCGCATGCATCAATATTTATGAAAGAATCGTAGTTGATAATGTCATCACTGCATGAAAAGAACTGAGTGCATTCATCGAAGATTATTGCATCAGACAGAACACTCGTGAGTTCTGATGTGCTATGTCTTATTGAAGTAGCGATGACGACGTCGTCGTGTCTGAAATTCGTAACTGAATTGTCAGAAGAGAATGATACAGTCTCTGTTTGCTTCTGACTGACAGTACAATACGTCGTCTGAGTTAATACTATGATCTTTTTCATCTGATTTATCAACGTGATTGTGACTAGATCACGTCTCAAATGATGCATTGCATGAGACTTATCATGCAACGACGAGATCACGATTGAAGCGAAGAGAGATGAAAAAAGTATAACGATGACGAGCTTCATGCTACGCTTAATATAGAGCTAAAATAGTTCGCAGAATGAAGAATTAACAGATTATCAAATTCTGTCGAATATGTAGTTCTCGAAGTAAGTTGTGACAAATTCAAGAGCAGAAAGAATGATCAACATATACAAAAAGCAGAATCTCAATGTGATCTTGAGTCTTGCAGATGAGAATGACTGACTAGATGATCAGAATGAAAAGAGACTATGATCTCTGTTCTATTTAATCATCATTGTTGAGAAAGCTACTTTTAACATGATTTCAGATTTGACTGCTCTGAAAATCTTGAGATACTTTGAATTAACATATCTTAAAGATTTTGAGAATTTACTTGTGAACGTTCTACTGAAAGACTATCATTGCAAGTATATCACACAAGATCTGTTTCATGACTCACAAACAGATTTTCAATATTCAGTGTAACAATCTTCGTCATGACAGATCAACCTAATATAACAAAATTCGAAGATCTCTTTACAGAGATTCTAGTAGAAATATTTTCTGATTTCTTGAAAGTATGAACTGAAGTCAAAAGCTTGTCGATCGATAAAGAAACAAGAAAAAACTACGATTTTCTTCGCAATTGTCAAGAAGTTTGTCATACATGTTTTTCTTTCTCAACTCTTACTAAACATTTGATCACTCTTAGAATGATGAAAAGCAGTCATCATTGATCGTATGAATATCAAAATGAGAAGATGAAGCATTGAACATCATCGACGAAGATTCGTGATGACTGCAAGATTCAAACATCTTCTAATTCTAGAGACTGCTTTCAACATGATGCAAACTCATTGTCTCACTGAACATTGCACATTGTCGTCATTTGATTCTACAGAGTTCGAGACGCTTCAAGTCGCTGTCGTCTATGATCAAGTGACAATCACAGAACTTCTGTTGAAAAGAAGAGTGAATGTTGAGATTACTAATTCGAAGATTCAAATGCAATATGCAAACTCTTCATTAATCTTAGTCGTCATCTCTGAGTTCAACAGAACTACGCAGATGTTACTCGATTATGATGCAGATGTAAATGCATCAATGAATGATCAAACAGCATTGCATGCTGCAATTTGAATAAGTTCATCAAAGAAGAGTCTTTTCATCATTACGCTATTACTGCAGTACGAAGCTGATGTTAACAACTTGATGAGTGTTCGTGAATCAGTGCTATACTGCGCAGCGACATGAGATAGCAGTGAAATAGTTAAGCTACTGCTGAATAAGAATGTCGAAATCGAGATAGAAGATGATTACTGTTCTACAACTTCTTTAATGATTGTCAGTGAAAAGAGTCACGTCGCAACTGTACATCTACTGCTTGAGTACGACGCTGACATTAATGCTTTAAACGATGAGCTTCGTACATCACTGAAAGTGACGACGAATGAATTGATCTCATTCTCTAAAAACGAAATTGTTCTTGAGAAAAGACTAGAAACAGCTCGATTATTGCTGTGACACGAAGCTCATGTCAACGATTCTAGAACATCGCAATCTGCATTATTCGTAGCTATATGTTTCTCATCAATAGATATAATAAGCTTAATGCTAAATGCTGACGCTACGATATGAAATCATAATCGTGAAGCAGCGCTCAGATATGCATGCGTTGTGAACTCAAAAATGAAATTGAAAAGAAGGCTCGAAATTATGAAACTCTTATTAGCAAATGATGCTGACATCAACAACAACTTTGACTGATATGATTCTATCTTAACAAGCATAGCTCTGAATTGCAACTTCGAACTGAAGCATAAACTGATCATAATTCGCGTCTTACTTGAGCATGACGTCGCTGTTGATCAAAATGATGCAAGCGCGCTGCTCAAGATCTGCAAGATCAGTCTTTTCTTTCATAAGAAACTTGAAATAATAAGATTGATGATTGTATATGAATGTCACAGAAGCAAAAGAAGTTGTTCACGAGAGAAGATGATCAAAAGTATTATATTCAACATTCAACTTATGAAAACATAAAAGATTGTGATGATACTGACTTTGCTTCAATATCAACAAGTCTTCTTGAGAGATTCACTGAATTTTGTGCTTCACTACGAACTTGAAAAGATACTGAAAAGTGCAGAGAAAGATCTTGATGCAATCTTGACAAAAGTTATGAAACTGTGCGTTCAGATGAAAACGTCACTTTAGAAAGCAACATGTTATACTTAATCACATTTTTCGATAGTCAGATCATAAAGTCTGATAAAGCGCATCAAATAATAGCGCGTATTAAGCAAATTAATGTTGTTTTACATGATTGCTAAATTTCATCATGATAGTCAAAATAAGCTTTAATGTGATCGTTGAATTGAGTTGAATATCTTAAACACAATTCACTCAAGTAGAACTCAATTGATTGAATTCAGCTAAAAGTCAGAACTCAAATCATCTTCGCTCACTCATTGAGTTTAATGTCATGAGATGAAATCAATTTTCATCATCTTTTTGTTTTTCGATTTTTGTTCTTTTATCGCTGCATTGTTGTTAGAAAATCATGAACGCAGACGCGAATACAATCATGAATGTTTGAGTGAAAGTTATTTGTCAACACTTTTTCGTCTGAAAGAATGAGTCATCGACTTTCTTGACGAAGTAAAAGAGAGCAAAGATGGTAAAAATTGATATAAAATATGAGATGTATTAATTTCAGCATCTTCAATATTCATTATTAAGATTGTGAGACACATTGTAACTGCTGCAACATGAACATAAAATCGTAAAGTTTTAAAGACGTGACAATGTTGTCGATTTCATTCTTTTTGTTGTCATTTTTAAATCTTCGATTTTGAATGTCTTTAAATATAGATTTTACTTGAACGCAGTCACTTTTGAATGTCTCTAAATATAGATTTTACTCGAATGCAATCACTTTTGAATGTCTCTAAATTTAAACTCTTTTTGAATACAATCACTTTTGAATTTCGATTGTTGCGAATACATTCAGTTTCTGAGATCACAAATCTTATGTATTATTGCAGTCTTGTGCATCTTATAATGATGCATCTTGAGAATTTCGCAAAGTCAGAAAACATTGTTTTATCATGACGAAACAGACTTTAAAATGAGCTTGCAAGAGAACAGATACACGAGTTCTTTCAGAGAAGTTTCGTAAGCGTAGAAACGATATATTCAAGAAAGCAGATGAATTGACACGCTTGACAGACGCGAAGATATACATATTTGTTCAACGTGACATTCGCTGTTATACTCTCAAATCGACAGAAGAACGAAAAAATCGACTCTCTTTGAAGAGCAAACTTGTAAGTCATTCTGCAAGTTCTAACATGTTATCGCTGAACATCGTGATAAAGCTTATTAATTTCAAGAAAGAGAAATTTCCTTAATCGCACATGTTTCTCAAGCTTCGAGTTTAAAAGCATCTCAGAAAATAGTTCAAGCGATGAAAGTGTATCAGAAGATATCTCAAGCAAAGAAAGTACGTTGAAAACACTTCAAGCGAAGAAAATTTATAACAATTTTAGCAAAGTCAATCTAGATTTCAAGATTAATCAGCATGCGAATTGCTCTTTTGTTCAACGTATCATGTCTGTTGATCAGCTTTCAGAAAGAATGAAAGACATGAAATCATTAGCATTCTTATGACTAGATTATATACTGAGCTTGTATCAAAGAGAGTAATCATCAAAAGCGTTGTGTAATGATGATTAATCAGAGTTCAAATTGCAGAGATCACAATTAGATTAAATAAGATAAGTTAAGAAACTTTCTTTTCGAGCAACGTATTTAGCAACATAACAGTAACTCATTAAGTACATATGTCAAAGCGAATCATTTTTCATAGTTTTTGCATTTTTTGAAAGATTTCACTCAGCTCATGAAACTGAGCGATTTATACAAAAGCTTGACTGAGTGCGCATTGCACCTACATAAAGTGTAGTTACATGATGTTCTGATGTTCTTGTTTTAATCTGTTAACATGAATCTTAAAAAGCTTATTTCTATCAATATGAAAAAGATGAACATCAGAGCTGAACAAGATTGCATCTGCTGTACGCGTCATACGCGCTCGATACAGTTATCATGCAAATAGCTCAGTCTAAATAGCTGAATAAGATCTTTCACATAGTGTAGAAATTATGAAGAACGAATCGCTTCTACATAAGTTATGAATTTCTTTATATTCTAGACTAGATCTTGACATCTAAACAAATTCTAGCTCAATTCAACTTATTAAACTTTACATGAAGTGAGTTGAGTTTAAAAATTGACTACTAATCTAATTTAATGATCACACTGTTCGTTAGTAGTACTCTTCGAGACCACTTAATTTCAACAATAAGTTCTTTGCTCTAGCTAATTCTGACTCTTCGTTTCAAAATTGACTTGCTACAAATCTGATGTTCTGCTTCGTTACTGACGCTCTGCTTCGTTACTGATGCTCTGCTTCGTTTTCGATGCTCTGCTTCATTATTGACGCTTTGCATCATTATTGACGTCTGCTTCGTTACTGACACTCTGCTTCATTACTGACATGATTTCTTCATTTGAGATGTTGAGATGTGTGACTTCAGTGTCTCGTCACTCTGCTGTTTGAACTATTCTAGACAATTTCTTCTAGAAGAATTCTTCTGAAGCTTGAGATGAATGACTGTAGTGTCTTGCACCTAGAAATTGAAATATTTCATTCTCTCAGAAGAATTCTTCTAGAAGATTGCAATACAACTATAGTATCTCATCATCTAGATTTTAGACTATTCTGTTTCTTTCAGAATGATTCTTCTGAAGATTGAGATGTCTGAGAGACTTGTGTCATTAATGTCATTAGACGATCGATATAAGAAGCGATTAACTCTCATTCTCTTCTTGTTTTCAATCATATCATTCTAATTCAATATACAGCAGACTCAAGTTCTACTAGAAGAGTCAAATCTTGAAAAATAAAAATGCATCAAATATAAAGAAATCGCTCGCATTGAACTAAAGTGACTGTATTTTCGAAAGAAAGAGCTCGATTTTACACACGTTCAAAAATTACGATCACTATTTCGAAAAGACTGTCGTCGACTTGATGCACATAATCATGTTCTCATCATTATCGATCAACATCATCTTGATTCTGCATTATGAGTCTTCGAGATTCAAAAAGACGTGTTGTTCATGAATTCGCAACATAACATTTCGAAATTGATCTTCTGATTCAATTATCAGCTCAAATGCTTGCACGAACGACATAAAATTCAGACGATCAAACAGATTCTGTCATCATTGAATAAATGATGAACGATAAATCTCTATTTTGCAGATATGATCAATTTCTCTTTCTCAACATCTTCTGACTGAATAGTCAAACATCAGTAGTGAGTTTAAAACTACTCTGACTGAAGAGTACGCGAACGAAGATCAATTCTTTGATGACGAGACTTATCATAAAATACGTGAGTATCATGTTAAAAATCAATGAAGCAACGAGACACGATGATGAGTTTGCTTGTCTTCACATAAGTTCAGAAATTTGAAACAACTTCTGCAGCACAAGAATTTCATCGCTGCTTTCGACTTTTTACTGAAGATATCTGCACTCTTAGAGAGAATGAGAATAAGCATATTACACAAGATGTTCGTCATCAGATGCGATGAGATAAACACGCTCTCTGATCTCTGAAGTAAGCTCATTGATTTAAGAAAATACTGCATTATCTTCGTCACATAAAGAACTTCTGATTCAATCTGCTACGACAAGACAAGATCGCAATGAAGAACATAGATTCAATAATGATGAAAGTCTTGAAACTCACAGCATCTTGAGCATTAACAGCAGATGTTTAAATTCTACGTGACAAAGTGCTTGATGACGAAGTCTTTTGCTCTTTCAATCAGCAAGAGCGAGAAGAAATCTGAATTCAATTACAAATCTTCAAGAATCTGATTTCTTTCTTATACGACTTCTTTAAGAATATTAAAATACTTGAAGTCTGATTCAATTACTTGAAATGAATGATATGTTTAAACTCTTGAAATACAATATCTACAACTTTGAAAAATATTTTTACTGATGTAAATCAGAATACAGAATCGACTCTGATGCAAGAAATTGAAACACTCTTCAAGATTATCTCAGCAAGCTTTGCATATCAAAGAGATCTGACATGTCAACAGTTATGAGCTTTTGTCATGCGTTATCATTGCAAGATTTTCAGAAGATTCTGCGAGAAGAATCTTTTAGCAAAGTCAATGATTATATTGAACACAGCAAAGCTGCGCGAAATGATTGATCTTGTCAATCGATTGAGTTTTGAGCTTTCAGAGATTAGAGTCTTACAGCAGTATTCACGATCTCAAAAGACATCAGTAGCAACAGAAAACAACAGATCTATGCTCATCACAGATGATTCTGAAGAAACAAGAAGAGAAAGATGTGAAATGTCACACATTCAGAGCTATGAAGAGAATCGTAAATTTTTGTTCATTACTCATTTACATGATGATAGAAACGAACAGTCTGAGAGAATAACGTTGTTTTTCAGACTAAGATTCGTATACATGAAATTCTATGACATGTCATGTGATGTTATTGACACGACAATTGATTCTAGTTCACAACTGCATCTTATTACAGTGATAAATGAATCACAACTCTCGAATCTTTATTCAGCTCAATCGATCTCTTTCAAGCACATGAATATTGATGAGAAACAATCTGAAGTTGAACAGATAGCTTTACGAACAGAGAATACTTTTGCACAAGAAACATTAATGAAAGAACAGCAACGACAAGAATTTTCATTCAACGTTAACATGTTCATGAAGTTAGAACGAGAGCAATTACAAATGTGACAGCAAACTGAACAAGAGACAAATATGCTCAGAGAACAAGAACAAGAGTAAGAACTACAACGACAAGCATTAGAACTTAATCAAAGCACACTTGAAACAATGAAGCAAAAGCAAGTACATATTTGTCAGCAACTTAAACGAGATGCAAATACATTCAGAGAATTAGAACAAGAACAAGAACAAGAGCGACAACGACAAGCATTAGAACTTGATCAAAGCACACTTGAAACAGCAAAGCACAAGCAAGTACAGATTCATCAGCAACTTGAACAAGATGCAAATATACTCAGAGAATTAGAACAAGAACAAGAACGACAACGACAAGCATTGAAACTTGATCAAAGCACACTCGAAACGACGAAGCAAGAACAAGCACAATTGCGACAGAAGTTAAAGAAAAACATCAGTGCGCTCAGAAAACTAAAGCAAGAGCAAGAACAGTCTCATTGAAAGTTTGCAACAGATGTGAAAGAGTTAATTAATCGACAAGAAAAGCAAAATGAGCAACTTCTAGCGTTTGCAAGACAAGCTAGAGAACTTGTGATACAGAAGCAAAATCAAAATCAACAGCAACAAGATCAGTTGAAACAGTATGAGTTGAGAACTAGTCTGAAGCAAGAGAAGCAAAATATGAAGAATCTTCAAAAACAAGATCAAGATAAACTAGCGAATCTTGAAACGTCATCTTCTCTAGAACTTGAAACTCAAGCATCATATGTCAATCAAATCATAGATAAAGCTTCAGTCAACAACTTTCACGAAGTTCATGATGATGAATTCATCGAAGATCAAACAGTCGAAGATCAATCACAAGAAGAGATTTCATCGCTGAAATCATCGTCAGAAGATGATTCATCGTCAAGAGAGTGTTCAACGTCAGAAGAGTGTTCAACATCAGAAAAGCACTCAATCAAAGAGTATTCAACAGAAGAGCATTCAACATTAGAAGAGCACTCAACGTCAGAAGAATGTTCAATTGAAGAGCATTCAACATCAGAAGAGCATTCAATCGAAGAGCATTCAACTTTAACAGAAGAGCATCAAACTTCAACAGAAAAACATTCAACAGAAGAGCATTCAACAGAAGAGCATTCAACGTCAGAAGAGTGTTTAATGTCAGAAGACAATTCATCTTCAGAATTGAATTTATCGTCAGAAGAGATTTCAACAGAAGAGCATATTACAGTAAAGCATTCAACGTTAGAAGAAAATTCAACGTCTGAAGACAATCTATCGCAAGAAGAGAATCAATTGAAAGAGCGACATGCAAAACGCGACTCGAAACTTGAGAAGATTAATGACAGCGAAGCTCTTCAAGCACAACAGATACAGAAAGATCGAAAATCTTTAAGAAACAAGTTTCAACGACTTAGCAGATATTCATTGTATCGTATCAATTATGAAGATAACACGTTCATGAATGACACTGAATAAAAAGACAAGAATAATAATTCGACAGCTGACTAAAATTGTAAGAAGACAATGATATATTGAATACAAATTGTACTAAGTTGCTGTTTTCGAACAAAGATCTAGTTAATAAAATCTTTAAGAACGAACTTGCTTTTCTTTCAAAGATTGTGCAGAAAGAATAACAACATTCTTCACTTAAAGATTAGAATTGTTTCAGAGTCTGATGCAGTCAATGTTTTCTACATTGTTGCAGACAGTGATGATGTCAGCAGAATAACTGCGAATAAAAACGTCGCATTTATCATCGTTACTGAGAGTCATCGCGAAAACATCGAGCTGTTCTTGATCTTCAAGATTTCGATTGATTAGGATAAAGCTGTAGATGAAAGAATCATGAATAAATCAATTCTCATCAGATGCAAGTTGTTTAGCGAGTGTTGTAAGATCATTCATCATTCTTAAGCTCTTATCACAGTTTCTTTTGAAATACAAATCAAGCGCGATCTTGAAACGCTTTTCTATATTTTCTGTGTCTTGTATAAAAGTTATTAATTTTGTAGCTGTCAGAGCTGTGTATGCTTCTACAATGAGAATGATATAAAGCAGTGCTATGAGAAAATACATTTGTGATTTTGATGAGTACTTTCAGCGAAAGTCTGATGCTTTATTTAATTTTCAATTCTGACATTCTACTTCAATTTCGACGTCGTGCTTTAATTTTGATGTTGTGCTTCAATTCTGACATCTTATCTCAACTCTGATGCTTTACTTCAAGTCGAGCATGAGCTATTCTACACTATAGAATTGATTGAACGAAGACTTACTTCTGCTATCAAAGACTGATCAGTGACAGATAGAGTGAATTCTATCTATAAATCTATCAGATAGTACTCATGTGTGAACGACATCATTCAATTACTCTTCTCTTCACTAGAAACGAGCCTTCGCGAAACAAGAATGAAAATCTATTGTCTCGACTGAGAAACTTACTGCGTGCTCAATGATATTTGAACTTGTGACTCTATTTTTCATTCTCAATCTAAGTTTCTGATCACTGACAAGATCTTCAGAGTTGTTGAACGAGAGACTTATCGCTTTGCTACAAAAGACTGATCAGATGACGAAGATAAAGTAAGTTCTCTCTATAAATTCATCAGATAGTACTCACATATGAATGACATTACTCAACTATCATGTGATTGATGTTTTTGAAAGTTGTTTTAGTCTCTTTACGATACTGGTCTTTTCGATACTGCTCTCTTCGATACTGCTCTCTATGATACTTATCTTTATCGTACTGCTCTTTATGATACTGTTCTCTTCGATACTGCTCTCTATGATACTGCTCTCTACGATACTGTTCTCTTCAATACTGCTCTCTTCGATACTGCTCTCTTTGATACTGCTCTTTACGATACTGCGCTTTATGATACTGCTCTTTATGATACTGCTCTTTTCGATACTGCTCTCTTCAATACTGCTCTCTATGATACTGTTCTTTATGATACTGCTCTCTATGATATTGATGACTCGCTTGAAATAGATTAGATATCAAAGTTTCGAAAAGTGCGCTTCTTGAAATGTCTGAATGAGCGACATATTTATTTATTGTTATAACATATACTCTATCAAGAATCTCTATGATATAGATAAAACGTCTCAATCTTTTAGTCTGATCGCTCTTAATGCGCAGAAGACGTGAGATGCGAGACATGTTTCAAAAGAATTATCAGATAGAAAGTCATGCTTCTTTAATTCTTTCAAAGATTCGTGCTGCGTTGCTGCAAGAAAGTCTTTTATTTCAAGACTATTCTTTCATTTATCTGAGTTCTTGAGTTTCATTGCTGATAAATCTAGAATGTATGTTGTCAACTTCATCAACTTCATCATAACAGCTTCAATATTACGAATGTCATTGCGCTCGTTCTTAGAATTCAGATGTTTGTTTTCAACAAAAGAGTTTCTCACGTTGACTAGCGCATGTTAGAAATCGTCTACGTGATTCTCTTACAACATTTATCAATCTTCACACTTTCATTAACATCAAGAAGAATCATGCTGCAGCTAAGCGCGTCATGAGTCAGTTCAAGCTCTTGATGCATACAGAGTAGATTGCTCATCATCTCTCGACAGATTGTTGCAATCTGAAAGATCTTCAATGAATGATTTTGCAAGATGTTGATCATATGTTGTAGCGATAGATTCATTTGTTCATAAATGAAAATGATGTAGCTTTTCTTCATATACATATCTTTAATATTGACAATCTGCTCACATGTGAATGATGATATCTGATAAACAGGATCTTCAGAGCATCTCACTCGTTTGATGATCACTCGCTTTCGAGAATCAATATTATCAACTTCGATGATTGCACATTCAGTCTGATCAATGATCATGAGATGATGATATAATCTATTGAAAATCATTTTAGCAAGCTTTTTATTTCTCTGCATTCTTGAATTCAAAACGTGATTCACTCTTCGATTCAATGTGCACTTCTTGAGAACTCTAGAACGAGCTGATGTGATCGAGTCTACAGACTGAATCGAGTCAATCAATTGAATCAAGTCAATTAACTGAATCGTGTCAATCAACTGAATCATGTCACTCGACTGAATGTGCTCTATTACTGATTTATCAACAATCTTCTCAATCTTGATCATCGCTTTGTACTTGAAGATCTGAATAATAGATCTTTCTTTTCTGAACATCTGATAAAACTGAACTGTGAGAGAAGTGATGAAAAAGTCAATTTATTTAATCTTTGTCTTTCTTTAAACTCTAAGAGTCGAAAACAAATGTTTAAGCATTCGAAACTTGATTCTATGATTACTTGAAGATAATGATGTGCAAGTAAAAGATAATTCATGAATGCGATTATTAAAAGACTTTAAGCTCAACTATGAAAATCTCTTTTGAATCTTCAAATGAAAGATCAGAAACGTTGTTGTCTCTTCGTCAACTGATACTTCAATTTCAGTAATTTAATATTTTCATTCAGACGTGATCTGACAAGATTTCGTATCTCATCGCGAAGATTCTCGTTTGCAGCGACTGCAGTGAATGTTAGTCTAAGAAGCTTTTCTTCAATGATGATTCACAAATTTGTAATCAAAATTCTCTTCTTGTTCTTATTGAATGTCAAATCAATCTGCTCAAGTAGTAACGTGAAAAGATTCATCACTTCGCTGCAATATGCAACGCACTTTTCTAAATATTGAGAGTTCGAATCAAGACGCGTTTTTGCAAAGAAGATGAAGACATGAAGCATCTGACATCGCTTAATAAGTCGAGACTAGTTTCATCTTTCTGTTAACTTACATAATCACGATTTAACGTGTTCTTCTTCAGCGCTCTGTCAAGCAAATTATTTGTCGAATATTCATCATCTATCATTGTTAAACATCATCAGTGTCAAGTAACAAGAAATGCGGATCAAGATTCTGTAACTGTCACACTAAATGAAGATTACGTATGTAAATCTCAGTTCGATTGAACTCTTGTATCAGCTCTTTCAACAACGACAGCTGCGCTGTGATGTTGAAGTTCGTAACAATCATAAGTATCTTATCATACTCATTGACAGAAACAGTAGATTCATGAAGCTCACTGATAGACACAACATGAAAATCGAATGACTCGAGACTACTTGAATAGTTTCTGACGAAGTCGAAAGATCTCTTTTCGAACTCGTCTTGCAGCTTCAGATGTGATTTATTCTCTTTTTGATAATCATCGACACATTCAAGAAGTTTTCATGTAAAATCATCTTGTGATTCTATCAAGATCTCGAGAGAGATAAACTGTTCATCTCTTCACGACGTGATAGTAAACGAATGACTTTGAAGAACAGAACAATGATCGACGAATGAAATTCACACATTGACATACTGTTCAACTTTGACGTTTCAAGATCTGACAAGAAAGATGATCATTCTGACTGCATGATTCTGTCTTGCAAACAAGACTCGCAAGCAGTTATGATCGAAAGCAACATTTTGATACAGAATGACAAGACACTTTATAGCAAATGTAGTCACAAAGATGCAGCTCGAGATAAGTAGATAGATGCAAGAAATCTTCGAGAGAGAAGAAACATGTCTTCAAAGAACATAAGCGATGATGATGATCAATGTTTGATGATAACAAAGAAAGACTTCATAGAGCAGCGATTGAAAGAAACGCAACGACAGCGAGATCATGTCAATGATTGTCAATGATGAAGATCAGTAAAGAATCTTTTTCTGAGAACAGATAAACTCACGATCAGTTCAAACATCAGTCATGACTTGTCGAAGTTCAAAGTCAAGTTGCTGATTGCATGAATAAGAATGTAAAGCAAATTAAGAAGAATCGACATGATCTTCATTGATGCGTGAAACAAATGATACATGATCAATGAAATGTTCAACAAGTCGCAAACAAAGCTGAGATGAAATTCAAAATAAATTGAAATCATGTTGATTAGTGATAAATGACTGACGCGAGTGTTTACTTTCTTCGCAATGTGAATCTTGAAACTGACACAGAAGATGTTGATCGCAAGATAGATCAGCTGAAATTATATCTGTGCGAGATTTCAGAACTCAATAAAACGATGTCGTTTGACAAACATGAGAAGCAGAAAGTATTTCTGTAGCAACGCTCGATCAGACGCAAGAAGTTCAAGCAGATGATGTGCAGAATTGACGACAAGCAATAGCACAATGCTGTTGTTTGCGACAATTGCATAGAATTGAGTCGCGTTCATCTACTATTTGTGAAAGTCGATGATGATGAATGATAAAGAAATCGATCGCTTCAGAAATCGTCGTCAGTCATTGAATACTTACATTTCACTGTCTTTCATAACTGAAGATGATGATTCAACATGAAGTACTCAATCAGAAGAGAAGAGAAAAAGAACTGAATATAAGAAAGTTAATTTTCAAAATGAGTCAAGATTGAAGAAGTCGTTTTTGAAGTCTCATACTGTCAAACTAATAATAGACATGCAAACTTTCAAACACTGTCGAGAACGAAGAAGAAAGAAAATCAGAATCAAGATTTCTGTAGGTTTGAAAAAAGAGAAAGTATCAGAAGAGATGAGATTGAGACAATGCAAGAATTTATTGCAAACACGTCTCGTGCATCACTTGTGATTGCTATCAGATTCAGATATAACTTGCTTTGTTGATTCACTAATAAATATTCATAGCGCTCTCGAATGAAAAGATATTTTAAATCACACACATGCTTCATCATGAATCATCTCTCAGCTGATGATCTGCAAATATTTCAAGAGAAGAGTTGAACATTTTGCAATTCAATCAGAATATCTCTTGACAAAATTCGTCATAAAGAGCTTTCTAACAATCTGCGTCAATTTAACAAGAAGAATGTTACAACGCTGCTGAACTTATTTCGCTTGAAGAGATGCTTGCATCTGAATCTCAAACATCACGTTTCAACGCTGATATCTCGATCTGCTGTGTCTCAAGATCTTCATTCAGAAGCAAAATCATCGCGCTTTAATTCAGAGCATTCTGTTGTCTGTCTGCATGAAAGACATTGCGTTGAAGCGACGCGAAAGCTTCTCACAAAAAATGAGAACAAATGATGAATTGTGAATCTTTATTCTGAGAATGAAAGAACTCGCGCTAGCTAGAAGATATGTTCGCTGACAAGTGTCAGATTTTAGCTTCAAGATGAAAAATGTTCTGCGTGAGCACAATGCAAAGTTCTCGAAATTCTATGATGAAGACACTTTTCGTCAGATTTGCATTTTCACCTTGCGTGATGATATTGCAAGAAGACGAAGATGATTCATCAGACTTTCTCAAAGCATGCGAAGATGTGTTCTGCGATTGAAGACATTCTCGAAGAAATTTGTGAAGAGTCTGAATGCTCTGATTTTGTTTGCAGATCTGTGACTCGTATTGCTGATAGAGACTTTCACTCAACTTCTGAATCTACGTTGTTTCGAGATATAAGCTTTGTCTTTATGTCATGTTCATCTCTAATATACTATCAAAGAAAATAATTCGCTATTTGCGTCAGATCAAGAAAACATGAACACATATCATCGAAAATAGCGAGACAGATCAGCTTGAGCTCAATGTCAACAAAATCACGATTCTTCAAGATCGATGCTTCTTTCTTTCATTGAAAGATCGCGCGCATATTCAGAACAGAATAGTTGCTGATGATGTTCTACTTGCAGTTCAAATCAACGATCAACAATCATGAATCTTCGATCGAGTCTGCTCAATACAGCATGTAATTTCATTCATTTATATCTTTCTTGAAGATACGAATTATCTGAAATCTGATGCACGAATTCTGAAAAAAATTCTATCGAAAAAATGTAAGATTTTCATATCTCAAGATTTCAACGCACTTCACAGCAAACAAACAAGAATGAAAGTGCAGATGAATGAGTTTACTTTTGAGAATTGCACATTGACTTCTGATCATTCATCGTAATTGTCGTACAGACAGCTCTGACTCTTTGTTCTTTGTTATTTTTCGATCATGAATGATCAGACATCTCAAAGAAACATTGCTCGACAGATCATCTTGCACGCAGAATGACAGCAGCGACGCTGATATGAGCTCTACTCGCTGACATCGAAGAATGAGTATCGACGATTACAATGTACGTATCATGATCAAAAAGCAGCGAATGTCAGCGCAATCGAGAAGTGTGTGCGTGATATTCTGTTTTTGAAGAATTATGTCATAAATGCTGAGCAAATGCGTCGAATAGTGCAGCTTAACTGTCAACTTCTCAGCGACGTGTCGTACGTTGAAAAAGAAACGACAACTTCAGAATTGACTTCAAATCACGATAATTGTGAACAGAACATCTTCGATCGATGCGACAGATCGAAGAAGCATTCTTTTCAAGCAGACAAGAAAAGTCTTTTTCTTGATCACATCTATTCAAGTTCTTACTGCACTCTTTTCAAATGATATCTGACATTCTTTGTTGTCAAACAAGACTTCTTTTGCATTTTTTTTTATTTGAAAGAAGATGATCTGAATCAGCAATTGTTAACGCGTGTATATCAAGAAAACTATGTTCAGCATCAGAATGAAAATGTTGCTATGTTCAATTCAAAAGTGCAATCAGTGAAGAATTGTCTTTCAATCTCGCTGAATGTGACACTTGCGAGTGAAGACGTTGTTATAGAACAAGATGATCTTGATGACGAGTTAGATTCTGATCATGCGATTGATTCAATTTCTTCTTCTAGAGAGTCAATACTGTCGCAGTCTGTGTCAGTCTCTTCAGTCTTGTCAGTCTTCTCAATCTTGTCAGTCTCTTCAGTCTCGTCAGTCTTTTCACTCTTTATCTCGTCAGTCTTCTCACTCGTTGTCTCGTCAGTCTCGTCAATCTTCTCAAAATTATCGATTGAAAGTTCTCAAACATCTCTTGTTTCTTATGTATCGTCTTTAATTGTTGATCAACTCGAGTCATCTTTGCATATGACTCAGCAACAGCATGAAGAGAAAAACTTATTCTTTGCGCAGACTTCATGATTTCTGTTTCGTCAACAAAGCGAGCGTATGCTCATGATGCTCTCGTCGACTGAGAACAACAGATTTCGCAAGCGTCATGCTGATGCATGCAATGTAATCTCTGTGATGAATGCTTTGAAACTATTGTCTGAACTCAGCTTCATTGTACAGAATAATGACAAGCGAATGAAAATGATAACATCAATTATCATCTGAAAAAAGACTCGTTTGCAACGACTTCAGATCATGATTGCAGTGTTGCAAAACAATGTCACTGCATTGATTCATTGCTTCGAAACTTACAAAGATTCTGATGAGAAACTGTGAAGTTGTGAAATCTATGAACTCAAGAAAAATATCAACATTTCACAAGAAAACAGTGACAATGAGATCTGATTGCTTTCTGCTCGTATTTAGACTAAAATCAACTTTCTATGTGAATCAAGTATCTACTCTCGCTTTTCTTCTTTCTCTCGCTCTCAGTATTGTAATGTCTGTATTTTCTCTTTCACATCTCTCACTCGTTTATTGAAGTCAATGTCAGATAATTTGAAAGTCTTCATAAAGCTCTTTATACAATTTTCTTCAATCATCAGCTTTCGTATCACCGCTGTCTGTATCTTCAGCATGCATTCTTTCATATCTAACTTTCTGAAGTAATTTGAATTCGAAGCAGATAAATTCTTGAGTCATTACTGTCGCTTCTTTAAATTTGAATCGCGATCTAGTCTAGTTTCTTTCTGAATTGTCTTCTTCTTCATGTCTTGAAAGTTGTGTGATGAGCAAGACGTAGCTTCGTCATCTACTATGTATTTTTTTGATTCTCTGCTTGCATTGAAATCGATTTGCATTGATAGACAATGCATTAAACTCTTCATAGAAGAGCACAATGTGTTCTTAACAGTCATCATATTTAATGCTCGAGCGTGAAACAATTAAATGTCTTTCTTCGTTCAAGATTCAAATAAAAAGATGTGTTTGATGTGATCAGACACTGAGACTGTCAAGATCAAAACAGAATTCGAAGTGTTTTTGTTGATAATCTTAATTTGAGACATCTTCGAAATCAATTTCGTCTTTCATCTTTGACACTTATTTTTAAACAAGATTCTTTTTCGACTTTCTCTTCAACATTCATTTTTGACTTTCAGCGTTTATTTTTAGATTCTGTTCAACATTCTTTTTTGACTCTTTCTTTGAAATTCATTTTTAGATTCGTCTTCAGCATTCTTTTTCAAATTTCTTTTCAGCTGTCATTTTCTTTTCAATGTCAAAATGTTTCGTTGTAGAGAGTTTTTTAGATACTTGTTTCATCACACATGTCTATGAAAAAACAGAATGCAATGTTTCTTGTGACATCGAGATGACGACGAGCTCAAAACTATCACAGAGCGAGTCATGTCAATAAGCGTAGAGTATTTCTATTCATGAATGGGAATTGAGAATTGAGAATTAAATGTTATAAAATGAGAAGTCGAAAGTGAGAATTAAAAGAATGAAGATTTGAAATTGAAGAATAATTAATGTTTTACAGAAATTGTCTTTCTACTTGACTATCATGTAAGATTTACTCAGAATGAAGATTCTCGCGCAATCATTTCACGACAGTTCATTCTCACATTTCATAATTGTTAGAGCGATGAAATCTTCTTTTTCTTGATATAAATTCATAAGTCTTTCGATCATCTTCAGAAGATTTGAGATACAGTAAGACTACATACTCAAAATCATTTGACAGATCTTTTCTGCTATAACATTCATTCAAATTCGCACGTTCAGTGATTCGAGTTGCTTTTCGTCTATTCTGTCAGAACAAATAAACTAATCTCTCTCTGTTGATGAAAAATCTTTGTGCATTCACTTTGATGATTTCAGTCTCTAGAGCTTCTGAATCATGAATCAGATCTGAACTTCAATCAGAGTCACACTGACTGACGTTGAAAATTTCATCAACGTTCAATCTAATGTCTGAGATTAAATTATATTCTTGAGATGTCGTAACAAACATGTCATTATCTTGATCATGATTGAAAACATTGTAAGATTGTAAACAACTTTCGAAAAGATCTTTCGATCGATGAAGAGTCTGAAACGTTTTTGCGTCTTTAGCATTCACTGTAAGAACAAGATAACGAGTCTCTTTGTATTCTCTTTTTCTGTTGTCATAAAGACTTTCTAAGTTTGAATCAATCAGAACAGAATTAAGTTTGAGTTCAACAGAGATTTGAGAAATTCATGTCTCATCTTTAAAGATCGCTTCTCATACTGCATGATATCTTTGAAATTCAGAAAGAAGTTTGAATTCGAAGATGCAAACTGCGTGTCTTGTGACAGAGAGCGACAAATCGCTGACGATGATGTTTCAAATGTCTTGAGAGATCTGAGTTGCGACTCTTAAATCTTTGTTTCATCGCAGTAAAGACATAAAGCTCAAATAAATTGAATTCCGAAAGATTAGTATTGATATCGAAGAAGTTTAAAAGCTATAAAATATATGAAATCAGAACTTAAAACTGCTTGTTAACAGAAAAGAATCATTCTAATAGTTTTGATCAAGAATCAACTTTAATAGATCAGATTCATTTACTTTCGACTTTCAGCTCGAAGCATACACTTTCTTCAATCATTTATTTCTCTTCTCATACAGAAGTAAATGCAAATCATTACACGTCAAAACTGAAGATCTTCACAACTGATGTTCTTCACAATCGACATTATTCACACGCAGCATAAGTATGATCAGTCTGCTGATAGTATTTAGTAAATAAAAAGACAGATCATCAAACTCAGATCTTATTCAACAACTATGTGCTGTCTTATCATTCTTAGATCAAGATTCTACAACGAACGATCTTTAACGAAGTGATTTCGTCATAAATACTCACATCTCTTCGAAGATCACGAAAATCTTCTCGATTCTAAGTCATTGTCTTATTCTATGCTCGTCATCAACATGTCTATGCCTCTCACCAATGTGTCTATGTCTGTCATCAATGTGTTTATGTCTGTCATCAATATGTCTATTTCAGGCAACGAAAGTGCTTCTTCATACGTCTCAAGTGAACCTTGCTATCAATTTAAGTAGCGTTAAATTATCTAAGAGTTTCTCAGATTTACAATATCTTGAATTGTTCGATGAGACTTGAGCGAGAATGTCTTTGTTCTTGATATCGACGTATGAACATTCAGTCTTAATCATTACTGTATGTAAGATATTGAGTTTAGACTTCTTACAAGCATTGAAATTCTCTTCTTATGTTTATTATCAAGAGTGTCTTGTCTCTTTGAAATGCTGCAGCTAGACTGATCGAGTTACATCGTCTTTCTAGTCGAGGAAAAAAACATGATCGTTATCTATGCATACGCATTCACTCAACATGCACGAGACAACGTATGAGAAATTCAAGTATCTTAATCAGCTATGCTGCTCTTTCAAAATTGTGACAGAAGAGATAACGTCTTTGTTCGAAAAATGTCAATGTCTGATCAAGTAGCATGTAAACATATCACAGTAGCTGAATATAAAGAAGAGTAAGTTGCTGTATGAATTTCAAAGCAAAAAATTAAGTAATACACATAGATCAATTATTCAATGTCTGTCTTACGTGAAAAGAGAATACTACTTCGCTACATTCAAGAAGTTGTCTCGACATTCAGTGATCAATAGTAAATGCGCATACCTCTATTTTTCAAGATGTCTTGTTCACTTTTCGCAGAGTTAATGATATCAATGTCTGCTTTGTGAGATTTGAAAGGAAATCATTCAGATCATCAGCGAATTCTCAGAACTGAAACGACGTTTCATTTCACTATAGCTGATCTGTCTCGCAGAAAATAAAGAAGATGAACAGTGACTGTCTTTGTCAGAACTCGAGATCTCGTCATGTGTCTAATAAGATATGCGATCATAAACTCGCTTGGCCTGAAGACTTAATCGATTACAGATTGCTCTCAATCGACTCGAAGATATAGATATGAGAAGAATCTTCGAAGAGAGTACAGGCGAAGACGCGTCAGCTTCTGTTTCAGAGCAAGAAATAGAAACGAAGAATCATTAGTGCATTGAAGAATGTATTATTGCTGTACTCGTTGCTATTGCAGTGAAGGCTGCAGCAAAGATATTCTCATGACTTATGTTGAATTCGTAATTTCAACATTAACGTCAACATTGAGATGCTTAAGCTAAAGCACTGGTTCGTCAGCAGATCAATCAAAGATACTACATGCTTTCTTCATTGTGGTATCTTGAATTTAGATTGAGAAGTATTGAGTGGGGTCTAGAGGTCGGTAATAGAGTTGGCGAGGGGTAATGAATCTAGAAGGTTTTTGGAGTTGGGAAGCCGATAGCGAAGTTAAGAGGTCGTTATTGAAGTTGAAGAGTCAATACTGAAGCTGAAAGGTCGTTGTTGAAGGTAGTGAAAACTGCAAGTAATTACTGCAAATTTGGAAGAATACAGCAGGACAGTCATCGTTTAGCGAGATGCTCGTGTTGATTCTGACTAAAACTACGAATTCTTCCTCTACCTCGTTTTGCAGACCTTTCTAACGATCCTTCCAATTGTGGTATGAGGTTCACTCAACACTGAACCGCTTTCATTGTACCTATGGACTTGTTACTACACAGGAGCATCTATAAGAGAGGCTGGATGGCTTACACATCGTGACTGTCCTTCAAGTCGGTAAAATTGAGAGCCTCGTTGAGACCTGGGACAGCAAAAGACCGGGCTACACAAGTGTTCATGATGTTGAAAAGATGTAATCGAGTGTAGTCTAGTAGAATAAGTGCTGTTGAATGTTTGGTTGAAATCTGCAACAAAAGCACTCTCATTAGCTTGGAGAGTAACGTCGGACAAAGTATTTTGCTTTATACAACAAGGCATCTGTGAGTCATTGCTTTTACCGGGTTGCAGCTTGCTCATAAGGCTATCAGTCGCATGAGACGAGGCACTTATCTGAGTCTTGTTCCCCTTCATTGCTGAGTCATTTAGAACTGATGAGAGTCACAACTAGAACGAGGCACGGCAAACAAGACGAGGGTCTGCAGAAGGACGTCGAATAGGTGAATGAAGAGAGCTGTTCATGGACTGTTGTCAGCGAGGGGCTCTTCAACACAGCTGAGCGTTAATCCGATACAACGGATTCTTACAGTTGGGTGAGAGGATGAGGTTCTAATCCGAGCACACAGATGATCATCGTTGCCAACAAGATGGTCTTCGTCAGTGAGAGCGAGCTCGTTCTACGACATGCTTTACTTTATGAAGGAGAGGAGAGGCAGCTACGAACATCTCAAAAGTCGGTGGCTGGAGCATTCTAACAGTGCCCAAATTGGTGACTGTAGCACTCAAATCAAACATCTGCAGCCTTCATCGGGCCTTTGCCTCATTTATCTGGCCTAGCACTTTCACGAATTAAAGCAAACTCCTTCACAGCGCTTGGTGTGGGATGAAACTATTTATCGGCACAATTGGAAGACGAAACGTGTCATTACCGTACATCGAATGAGAATTGCTTAATGCTTCTGTCATCAGTCAGATCTATTCACTACGTCCGCCGCAGAATTCCAACCCCAATGTCCCAAGAAACGTACTTCACCACGGCAATGATGAGCGACGTTCATGATTGTAAACGCTGTACTCGTCCTCGATATGTTTAACGAGAGACATGTTGCCGACTCGCGTGGACGTTGAACTGTAGTTGTTCGTCTCATCTTCAGCTTTGTCGTCGACCATGGTGCTGAATCTTTTTTCTATTTCGATGTACTTCATGGGAGGCCTGACAGGCGCAGGCAGTGACTGTGCGTCGTTTCATACTGAGCCATTGCTTCTACATGGCTTAAGAAACAAAGAAGCCTTTTCATTCAGTAATGGTTCAGGAACCTGTCAGGGCTTTGTTTCGAAGTACTGATCGCAGCAAGAGTGAAATTCAGAAACCGCATATAAGATGGGTAGCTATCAGGTACAATTGCGTGTGAGATTGCACGAAAGAATGATCAAACCATGCCTCGTAGGATGGCTTGAGTGTTATGGACAGGATCGGATTCGTTGAGAAAACGATCGACATCCTCTAATTGTACGCGCTCTGCCGATTCCATATCATCGGGTTTGGTGCTTCTGCTCATGTTACGAAGCGACATCAGGGCTGCCAAACTCAACATAAGCTCATCAGGCGGTAGGGCGTTCCGAAGGGTTTTGAGCAAACAATGATATGTGTTGATATCATCGACGGATCTTGCTCAATTGTGTAGCAGCTCAGTGAATCTCATGCTAATAGAGATGCTCTGGCACGCGACAAGGAACACTAATTGACGGTTATTCTTTCGCGTGAAGTGTGGGAACTGATGACAATGGACCATGCTGTTTACTTGTTAGCACTGGAATCCTTGGGAATGGTCTTCTTTACCTAAGCATGCGAATTTTCTTGTTTTCCCCGATAGTCATCTGCTTCAGAACATCAAAGATAGAGGGCGAGACCTAAGTTTTTCATTTAGAGCTGGACTCATTCAGGGATCCCTCGAACTCACGCCATGCGTCGGAGGATTAATGAGCAAGAGTCGCGTCAGACCAGTTCTTCATTTCTTCACATCCGTTGAATTCATCTTAGGGCTTTGTTGAAAAATGACAGACCGAGCGAGATCTGTGCTGAGCCTTGCCGGATCGAATGACCTGAGAGACACAGGTGTGTTATGCGAAACACGAAAGATTTCTCCACAGAGGCTTCGATTTTGCATCGCCGAAAACTTATCAGAGGGCTGATTGCGAAGTAGTCGCGAAGATGTTCTGCCGGTTGAGAACTCAATTAGCCTGAGAAGCAGTAATATCATTTGAGTCTTCAGCTTCTGTGGTTTCACGCCTCGAAACAGGTCTCTGCTCGAAAGCTCATATCAGTATTCCGGATTGAATGAGATATGAGGGAACCAGTCTTCTGATCTTCGTCGCAGGAGATACTCATAACGAGCTACATCCGCACAGCACAGACAAAGAAGGAGGGCACTCCGCACGAGTTGAAGACGCCCCTTAGACGAACAGGTCTATCCCATATGGGTAATGGTAGGCAGCCCTGACTACCATTGTTTTTGGAGAGGAAATTAAGCGAGAACTTGGGAACAGGGGGCTGACTACCATTGTTTTCGGAGGCAGACTACCATTTAACTTCCTGGGCCGATTTTCTTCAAAATTTCAGGTCTTATTCGTTTCAGTCAGCTGTATCCACGAACATAATATCGGACTCAATGACATCAAACTGCATTTTTAGAAAAATGTTGAACATTGAGATTTTAGAGGGTTTTGCTAGCGCGGATCAGTTTGAACATCAAAACCATCAATTCCCCCCGCCCGGATTGATTTATGCGCGCTGACTACCCCACATACTTTGGGAGACATAATTGTAGCCCTGAGTCAGTCGAATCCAATGCTTCAAAAATAATTGAATAATGTCAAGGTTTGACCTAGTAAATGGGGTTGGGGAGGTTCACTGCGCTGGTTGACCAGTCCCCGGCCTGCCACCACCTTCCCCCGCCCGGATCAACCCATGCGCATTGACTACTTGACATACTTTGGGAGGCATAATTCTAGCTCTGAATCAGATGAGTTCAAATCTTCAAAAATAATGGAAAAATCTAAAGGTTTGACCTAGTAATCGGGGTTGGGGAGGTTCACTGCGCTGGATGGCCGCTCACCTACCCTTCCCCCGCCCGGATCAACATATGCGCCCTGACTACCGTACATACTTTGGGAGGCATAATCGTAGCGCTGATTGAGCCGAATTCAATGCTTCAAAAATCGTTGGA
>JAABUH010000071.1_pt1 | contig 142138 bp, 193 predicted proteins | sample 5559121 | NCBI WGS metagenome assembly JAABUH01 (sample SAMN10711871, study PRJNA513364) | rock metagenome | isolation source: Antarctica rocks | place: Antarctica: Victoria Land, Battleship Promontory nord | collected 2015-12-28
TTGACTCAATGTCTGGCATGCGTAAGTCTCAATAAACTAGATTTTTACCTCCAGCTGATATGAACAGGCCGCATTGGTGAGATGTTACAGGTCAGTGCATAATCTCTCCCAGATTCACAAAATACTGATGACAGTTTGTATGTCAGGCTGAGGAACTTCCGGAACAGATCAACATCGATCCAGGTGTCCAAGTATTCAATCAGTGTCCATGGTGATTTCCAATATGATGGGATGTTGCAATCAGATCAGCCTACGGACAGTAAGGTGGAGGGTTTCACCAATGAGGCGACCACAAAAGGACAAGAACCTGACTCAAGGTGGATGGCCTTGAAGAAAAGACACATACCTCACAAGGTTGGGGTTATACCAGAATCTTCCCTTGGAAGCAAGGCGAAACGGCATGAACAGGCACCATTTGCACTCCGGAATGTTGATGTGGACATACCGAAAGGTTTTGATTCTGCACACCATCCACAATGTGGCTGATTCATGTGTCAGGTGCACTGGTCTGCGTTGTCGGACGGGTAGGCACAGGGAAGAGTGCCCTGCTTTCTGGCATGATCAACGAGATGAAACAGATACGTGGCCAGACAATGTTTGGAGGATCAGTCAGCTATGGTAGGCCCTCCACCTGGATGCTGACACCGAATGACATGCCACACCGCCATGAACGGCAGAATCGACGCGACGCGACGCGAATGAAGATCACCGAATGGCCGGACGCGCTCCGGGATATTACATCACATCGTTGTACCTTTAGCTTCTTCTTCATTCGCTATTCATATCTTTGCCTTAGAGTTGAATATGCAGTAGCCTGAGCCCCGCTAGACCACCATCGCCAGTCCCCGTGACAGATGCTAAAACTACAGCTGACTCTCAACAGTACCCCAACAAGCTTGGGCACAATCTGGATCTGTGCGGGACAATATCACCTTTTCTCGAACTTCTGAAGTGATTGACCTCAAGAGGGTGGCAGAAGTCATTGACGCCTGCAGTCTGAGGCCTGACATCAGCATGTGGCAGGATGTTGACCAGTTAGTGCAGCCAAACATCAAGGAGAACTTTTGGTTAACAATCTGGAGAACCAAGATAGGTGAAAAAGGAATCAAATTGTTAGGAGGCCAGAGACAGCGATCGCCAAGGTTTACTACGGGTTAATAGGAGAATGTATGTCCCCGATCGTGGACAACTTCGAACATGTCCTCAAGGTTGGGACTCCGCCTGGACTTTGCAAGCTCTAGCATTGTACTGGCAAGTCTTCTGCAGCAATAGTGCTGCATTGCCACATCTTTGGGCGCCCAGCTGATCATCATTAACAGCTTGTAGGCATCTTTAGAGCTATTTTCCGCAACAGTGTCAATCCTGCAAGGTTTGGTGTTGTTCTGATATATGCCATTGCAACAACCTCAAGTAAGCCTCTCCTCCTTTATCATCGTAACTATCTTATTCTATTGGAAGCCATCACAAATCTGGTCCCAATGTTTGCGTACTGTGAACAAGAAATGGTAAGTATATCTGACTCATTGTCAGCCGTGCTGACTCAGTTGTCTTACAGAATAATGTTGAGCGGATTCAATATTACATGGATCTGGAGACAGAGGCAGCAGAAATTGAGCCATCAGACCCTAAAGCAGATGAGATGTGGCCAACAGCAGGCAAGATTCTATTCGAAGGTGTCCAGCTGCAATATCGTCCAGATCTGCCACTTGTCCTCAAGGGCTTGAACTTCAAAATCAATGCTGGGGAGAAGAAAGGAATCATCGGCCGTACCGGAGCTGGGAAGAGCAGTATTGCTCAAGCGCTCTTCAGGACTGTTGAGTTGTATTCCGGGAGGATCCTCATTGATGATCTGGATCTCAAACACCTTGGGCTGGAAACAGTACGCCTCAATACTTCAGATAGACCGGAACTGACAGTCTTGCATTTAGCTTCGCTCACGTCTTGCTGTGATTCCCCAAGATAGTTTCCTATTTGCGGGGACTGTCAGGCATGTCCACTCACCCCCATCATTTATCTCCACAAGCTGAAACATATCACAGGGACAATCTTGACCCCAAAGGCAACTGCACAGACGCAGACCTCAATGATGCCTTGAATCTGATCCACCAGAAGTCAAACACATCCAACAGCTTCAGAGAGAAGTTCCATCTGGACGCTGATGTCCTCAATGAGGGATCAAACTTCAGTGCTGGTGAAAGACAACTTTGTAAGCCATCTGTATATCCTCCAATGAATGCTGACGGACAACACAGTGGCACTCATCAGAGCAATGGTCAGGAGATGCAAAGTGCTCCTGCTGGATGAAGCCACCTCATCAGTGGATCCAGAGACTGATGCTCTCCTTCAGCGTATCATTCAGACTGAGTTTGCAGATGTTACCCTCATCTCCATTGCCCATCGCCTTCAGACTGTGGCATACTATGACCGGATTCTTGTGCTAGAATCTGGTCAGCTCGCAGAGTTTGACACACCCCTTGCACTATTTGATACCAAGAACTCAATCTTCCGGAGTCTATGTGACACAAAGGTCAGTCAAATAATACACCTGATACTGGCTGATGCTCTCAATAGCACTTGACCCGGGATGACCTTCTGAGGATACAGAATGATGCCAAGGCTGCTGTTGTCCGAGAAGGGCAAAAAATAAGCTAGAGTGATGGGTAGATGGGGGTCACACGTATATTGACGAGTCTGCATATTTCTGTACTGATAGATGTTGTTATGTGTATACGTGTGTCCCAAGGTGAGTTTTTGCAACTCCAAATGCAAATTCCGGTGGCCCAGTAAAAAAAGCGATCACCGAGTTTTCCGGACGGATAGAGTAAATCTCCGAAACTCTTTCTTTCTCCTTCCTCATGACATCTCTCATCAAATCTCGACTGCTAAATGGTCTCCCTCACCATATCCCGCCTTGGCAAGCCGAGCGTCTCGCTGGTCATTCCCGATAAACGAATCGACGATGTGACGATAGGCGACATCAAGTCCGCCATCAGCGCCAAAATCCCCAATGTCAGTATCCTTCGTATGAATCCGCATCTCAGCTGATCGAAACCAGCTCGTTCCGAACCGACAGCGTCTTTCCCTTCCCGCACCTGACGTTAAGCCGCTGCCATTGACAGAAGACAAACGATCGTTAGCTTCCTATGGCGTGAAGGATGGAGAGATTTTACGGTTGAAGGACTTGGGAAGACAGGTCGGGTACCGAGCACTGTATCTGTGGGAATATGTGAGTCCCGTAGGCTGGGTCTTAGCTGGATTAGCTGTCACCTCTGACGTCGGGCTCACCTTGTGTCTTTCAGGTCGGACCCATCTTTATCGGTCCCCTATTCCTTCGATACTCCCACCTGCTTTGGGGCGACTACCAACCTTCCGCTGCCCAATAGTACGTGACAATTGTTGAGTCATCGCCTTTAGGCTTACTCATTACGCATAGTGCCGTTCGCAACTACACCATCCTCCACTTTGCCAAACGCTTCCTCGAATCCGCATTCGTACATCATTTCTCAACGGCGACGGTTCCCTTCTCATTCATCATCCGAAAGTAAGTCAGAAATATTTCCTACTTCACTTTATGCCACCGCTGATGAGCTTAGCTGCGCCTACTACTGGGGCTTAAGCGGGCTGCTCATGGGGTTGACGCTGTATCGTCCGGCATACTCGGCTCAAGCACTGACGGGGAGCATCCTCGTCAACCCTACGTATATCACATGCTGGTCCACCTTCATCATCGTTCGTCATTCCCATTGAACTCTTTTTACCTCAAGTCTCACGGCACCTAGGTCAATGAGATTTTGAATCTCTACACGCACATTCACCTCCGATCTCTTCGAGTCGCGTCAGGCCAACCTCGAAAATACCCTACAGGCGTGGGATTCGGCACGGCCGTCTGCGCAAACTACTGGTTTGAGACTCTAGGCTTGATCGGTCTTCTAGCCATAACAGGATTCGACTTCGGGAGTGAGTCGGTCTTTTTATATGTGCGACTGAAGCTGAAGATGCGTCAAGCGCTCGTGTACTTCTCCGTTGCGGTATTCTTCATGCACCGATGGTCGGGACAAAAGTACCGCCGGTATAGGAAGGAGTTCGACCCGAAGGTGTTTCCGGGGAAGAGGTACAAGATGTTCCCGCCGATCTACTAGGCGGCGAGGCGAGGGGGTACTTGGACGGGCGGAGTGAATCCATGAGGGCTTTCCCTATCCTTCCTGCTCGAGGAAAGTCTGAATGTCGAGCATATGGACATGTATACATGTTTCAAATGACAGCAGATGGTGTTCCAACGCTCGTCCCAGACTGTCATCGTCAGTCTCCACTCCATTTACCTCACCGCTCACGTTTCCCTTCTGAGAGCAGTCGCAGCAGGTTCATTCTGGATCCGCAAGATGTCTTCTCGGGTCAGATGCTACGAAAACGCTCGGAACTAGACCGCTATCCTCACAAACAATGTCATACTCACCTTCTTATTGCAGAGATTCCAGGAAGTAGAATCCGGAGTATCAACCAGAGCCAATGGGGTAATCGAATTCTGCTATTTGGCCAGCTTCAAGGACCAAGATCTGGTCATAGAACGCAACTGTTTGAAGACGGTGTGCTATGGAAATCAGCGTGATGTTTAAATGCTGTTTGGATGATGCGCTGGATGAGGGCATCTGTTTCTGGATCCACAAATGAGGTGGCTTCATCCCAGTAAGAGGACTTTGCACTTTCTGACCTTTGCTCCGATGAGCGCTACTAATAAATGATCAGTCTTTTTCTAGTTTGAGTGATTATGAGAGGCCGCAAAGATGTCTTTCTCCCGCATTGAAGTTGGATCCTTCATTTACAACAAGGGCAGCAAGGTGGCATTTCTCCCTCAGACTACTGGAAGCACTTGAATGGCTGTGGATGAGCGAAAGGGAATCGTTGAGATCTGCGTCTTTGCAAATGCCAGTGGGGTCAATGTTATCTCTATTCTCTGTCAGCTCATGACTGTCATGCCCGGACATGACAATAACCTCAGACTTTGATTTGGGACGTACCTGACTGTCCCAGCAAACAGGAAGGCATCTTGGAGGATCACAGATAAGCGTGATCGCAACCAGGTGAATGAATTTTAGCCTCTGCTAATGGATGTAGTTATTTACAATACTTACGAGTACTGTATCTAGACCAAGATTCCTTAGTTCCCGGCCATCAATAGTGATCTTCCCACCACAGAGTTCAACCGTCCTGAATAGCACCTAAGCAATACTTCTCTTCCCGGCTCCAGTCCTTCGAATGGTCCCCAGCTTTTCTCCAGGTCTGCTTTGGAACGTCAAGCCTTTCAAGACTAGAGGTAGATATGCTCAAACATGATTTCTCCTCTGGCAGGCCAGATTTCACTCGGTTTGGGATCTGTATCTTTGATCGGGAGCTGCGGTCATTGTAGTACTGAACTCTCTCACATTGGTCTATGCGAAATATCAGCGGGTGACAACAAGCTCGATAGACTGACCATCTCTTGTTCACAGGATGAGAAGCTTGGTACCAGCGCTGTGATACTGTCACGGTGCTACGTCGACCAGCAGTATGGCCCGACGCTCAGCTCCTGAAATCGGCGAGGGTTGACTTGGCTTCTGCGAAATTAGGCTAGCGTTGTCGAACTTAGCTTGAATAACTCGAGGACACGCGTAGGTGTAGCCGAGTTAAGTGCCGGTCGAGTAGCGTAGGCTAAACAGTGCAGGGGGTAGATCAAGTACGGCAAAGCTAGGTAAATATGTATGTATCGTTGACTTTCAATGACTTTCAATCTCGAATCGCTGGTTCTCTCCGTCTCTCAATTTCATCTCTCTTATACCTTGTCCTTCTGGCGTATCTTTTGCTTGTCTTGTTCGAGATCAATGGTGTTTTTGTTGTAAGCAAAGGGAAGGGTGTTGAGTACAATAGGTTGGGTCTGAGACAAAGAGGCGAAAGGTAACCTTGTTTCGGCGAACAACAAACATGGTCGAACCTCAGAGTACAAGGTTCGGGGTGAAGCACTGGTTGCTTGTTGTCGGCGATATTTGGCAATGCTATCCGAGCTTCGATTTACGATCGTGACAGATTGCTGTACAGGTCAGATTGATTGCTCATTTGAACACGAGCTGACCCCGTGGAAGAGGTTGCTCATACACCAGGACCACGCCAAAATGAGCTGAATTGACACTCTCGCGGAAGGTTGAGCCGGATATTGCAATGAGCTTCATGAGATGAGACTCACCCAACTCTGGAGTGGGATGAGAAACACTTGCAAGTAAGATGCCCTGTGTCATGTTGACCTGCCACGGAACTTCAGCAAATTCAGCACGTGACCTCTCCTGACCTCCACCGACCCAAAATACCCATGTCGGCCTCAAGGAGTCAAGTCAAGCCAAGCCAAGTCAAGTTGTCGACTTCAGTAGTCGACTCCCTATAGTCGTCGAGAGAGAGATCTACGTTGAGTGATCTATCTTGTCTATCCTAGCCTTTAGTCGTCTATTCACGTCTAGTCGTTGTGTGATCGGGCCTCTAGGTCGAAGACGAGGGCAGAGTCGTGACAGAAGGATTACTCTAGGCCAAACAAATGAATGCTCAAGGAGACGGGCAGAACTCAATGGAAAGCGGTCTTTGGGCTACGAGAACGATTGTCAAAAAGGACAGTGGCCAAAGGTGTGAAAGGTATGAGGATCAAGCAGAACTCTGGACAAGAAGACAAGTGCTCTGAGTATTGTAGTCATTTGATGTCATGTCGGAGACTTGACTCCTATATAATCACATAGCAGGGAGCCAGATAGCTCCGGTCAATGACGCCTTTTGCTTAGCGGTAGAAGGAAGTGATCTTGTTTTATAATATTACTAGTGGTTATGTAATATTCATGACATTTGAATAGTTTTGATAGACCTTAGCTTACGGTGTGTATGCAATCAACCAAGACTAGACCATACTGTTGCCGGCTGAACTGGCTACCTAGGTGAGGTGGTTCCTGTCACGATCGTGAATCGAAGCTCGGATCGGTGTATTCGAAGCAAGATTCATCGAAAGGTGTTTGGGTATGGCGTAAGGGTCAAAGCTGAGCTTTGAATAGTTGGAGTTTAACTATATGTAAAGGTAGTGTGATGCAAATGATGGGGTTCAGTGGGACCTTCCCACTTTAGGCACGCTGTAACGCGTGGAAGTCATACCTCCAGGCCTAGCCTATGACGGCACTCGTAAGCAAAGCCGGCGTGCATCAGTTTTTTCAACCTCTTTACCAGATCGTTTTCGACACGCATCTCATCAAGTCTCGAAAGTAGCTTGCAGTGCAGTACCTAGAAGCCAGTTTTGAGTTCGATGCGGTAAACGGCGATCGAGAGCATATCATCGACCTATCTGAAGAATATGAACCCCGTCGCCTCGACAGGACCCCCCACCGCGAGCTCCTCCCAATTCTCCCCTACTTCATCACCTCTTCACCCAGCCTCTGTAGCGAATAATGTCCGCATCCTCTCTTCCCTTGCAACAGTATGCATTGTCTTTATTTCCTCCCAAGCTATACTGACGAACTCTGACAGCTTGCAGCGTGTTTCTCAGGCCTCGTTGCAGGTATCCTAGGCCTCACGAACCTGACGGGCTTCGCACTTTACCTCCTCACTTCCCTTTCCTCAGCACTCACGATCGGATTCTTCAAGTGCGGGTGGAATGTCGGGAAGTACGTCCCTCAGGCGCCTGGTGTAGGAGGAGGAGGAGGAGGAGGAGGAGGAGGAGGAGGAGGGGTAGCGAACTGGAAAGGATGGATGGCGTTGACGGGTCTGGGCCAGGAGAATCTTTTGGGGTTTCTGTTATTCTGGATTGGGAGTTATGCTTTGATACATGGTGAGTGGGGCTTCCCTGCTTCGAAGTTGGAAGAGCTGATAAGTTTTGGTTAAGTGTACGATTGAAAAACTGGATATGATACGATGACCATGTATCGTCTGCTGTGGTGTTATCGACGCAGCGCACTATTGCTCTTCTAGGAATATTACTTTGCTACATATGCGGCCGCATTACCACACCCTTTGCAGCACGAGTGTCCTCTGCGAACTCGCCAGGTCATCTCTTCCCTCCCGTCCGTGGATCCACCGGTGATAACGGACACAAAGCAGCTGCCATCCTCCGTCCCTCTTCCGCGAGCAGGTTGAAAGTCGAAGCTGCGTTTCGCTGAGACCCACTTTATCACTATTCTAGCAGCAAAAGGGCAAAAAAGAGACCCACGGAGTCCATTACGTCGAGCTGTATCCCCAAACCGCTTATATAATCTCGTATCCCCTTCGGTGCAGGTACGGTAGTCAACCCCGTTCCAAATAGCAGTATCTCTGAACTAGCATGAGCATAAATACCAATCATATAGCCTCATGGGCCAGTTTGGATGTTTGAGACTCACCAGGCCTCGGAACGACCATCTCGAATACCCTAAACCGCTCTTTCCCCCAACCCATCCACATCCCTTCCAACCCCTTCTTCGTATCATCCCCAGGCGGGTCGACATCCCATAACAAAGGTCTTCCGCTTAATATGATCAGCCCGCCAGGGACGACCAGGTTGTCGGATAAGTGAAAGCCTTTATCGTTGAGCTTAGTCACGAAGAGGGAAGGTCGATCGCCTGTGTCGAAGAGGTTTGTGAGGGCTTCGGCGCGGATGGAGGGGGATGAGTGGATATGTCGGGTGGAAGGATATGGTCTGAGGCGGAGAGTTGAGAGGGTAGAGGGAGGTCGGATCTTGACGGCGTTCATTTTGTAGGGTTCGGGAAAGACAGAGTCGATGCAGGAGTTGGGAATGGTATGGAACGCGGATGACTTCGTCAGGATGAGATCGGCCCAAGTTCCGGCTTCAATACTGTATATTCGCCCATTTTCCCTGTCGTTATGACCAAAGTCATGACCAGAGCAGGTCATGCAACACTCCATTATGTCCTTATGGATCTTACCTGTCCCGAACCAACTGCAAGAGCACGAAGCAGATCATCGTCCTCACAGAGAAAGGAACGACGTTGATCGCCGATTATGCGAATGAAGAGTTCTCTCCTTTGTCCGCGGACATTGGTCAAATTTCTTCTTCAGACTACTGACAGACTCTTGGCAAACTGTCTCTGCACTGACTTTACTCGCTGAGTATGCAACTCGAGCTTCCTCACCGCACGAGCGATACCCTCCCGGTCGGCTTCAAGGTGAGAAGCCGTTCTACTGTATTGGTAGCAGAAAAAGCTGACTCTTCGAACAGTGGCGTTCCTCGGCATGGTATGTCACAACGGGTCCGTTCGCAAATGACCCAATCATCTATCCGCAGCTGAAAGGCTCACCCAGTTGTCACGATGAGCGTCCTGACAGAAGTCTGGACCTACGTCAGTGCCGCTTGGCATTCCTCCTTTCTACACATCAGGTCATGACGTACAGATGATCATAATACCCATACTACCATACCGCCTACAGGACCTGCATGACTCCAACACCTCGACGCGCATCGCATGGCTACTCATCGCCTACTCTGCAGGTATCGTTCTCGGTCGGTCCATCCCTTATTCAGCAAATCAAAGCTGAACGCGAGCAGTCTTCTTCCCGGTAGCTTTTTGCTTCCACCGATACCCTTATCGGCGAGGACCACTGGTCATCGCATCTTTGGTCCTGAATGGAGCGCTGGTGCTGTTCATGTTGGTGAGATCGTACTGGACGATGGCTGTCGGGAGGTTTCTGCAACGTGCCGGAAGTGCGACCGTTTGGTCGGGTTCGTGTTTCGCTCATGTGCTTCTCCGTAGCTGATGTTGAACAGTCGGTATGGCCCTCATGTTCGTTTTGTAGCTCCCCCAAGAGAACAATTTTCGCGGCTAATGCGTTATAGCTGCGAGAACGTCGATCAGCGAAATGTAGGCGTCAGCTAGGTTTCGCTCAAAGTAACTTGATCGTCGGTGTCTCAACGGTAGATCCTCGCGTCGTGCAACGTTAGAGCTGACTGAGCAGGCTCCGCCAATCGGAGGTGCACTCTACTCGAGATTAGGATGGTATGCGCCCTTCATTTTCAGTATCATCCTCTGCACAGTCGATCTGATCGCTCGACTGCTCGTTGTCGAGCGCCACAAGTATGTACAACAGGATCAAGGGAGCCTACCGAACAAGAACTACCAGAAGAAAAAGCAAGCATGCAAGGAGCGACACCCGGACCAAGCGATGCTCGGCAGAGCAGTCCCGCTCAGGTAGATGTAGAGTCAAGAAGTCAAGAAGTCAAGCTCGAACAAGATGCTTCAAAGCCGAGAGCTCGGTCCTCTTGGCGTGCTCAGAGCTCTCTTTACCTGTTCTCGAGGCTTGGCCGCTCTTCCGATCATCTTCAGCTCTGTGCTTATCCTCGGGGCATTCTACACAACGTAAGTCTCTCGGGATTGCCCAGTGATCAGCTCAGCGTGTATAGCTTCGCTGATAGCCCTCAGACTACCGCTCCACGTAGAGCAGACATGGCACAAACATCCTACTTTATCGGCATCATCTACCGTCCGTCTTGCCTTCCGGTACACCGATGAACGAACGTGCTGATACGGAAGGCAAGTGATCTCGACCTTCCCATCAATTTTCTGCGGGCCCCTCTCAGGCGATCTAGCAGATCGATACGGGTCCGAAATCGCTACGCCAACCATCATCCTCATCATCCCTTGGGTCGTCTTACTTTTTTCAACAAAAGCCTGGCGGGCTTCATCGTATCTTACACTCTTACGTGTAGGTTCATTGAATGTTTCATCTCTTCTGGGCGGTTGAATCTATCTCAGACTTTTTCATTTGCTTCACACTCGGACCTCAAGCTCGAGAGTTGACCGCTGTAGCCAAAAAGACGGTAAATCCTGCGATCTTCGCTAATCTCGTGATATCTCAATAGCAAGGCATCGGCGAGATTCGTGAGCTCCATCCGTTTACTTGAATCAAGAGCTTATGCTTTACGTAGACATGTTCCCAGTGTCCAATGTCGGCTACGGTGCATTCTTTTGGCCATTCATCGGTACAGTGGCTGATGTAACACTTAGCGATATCAAGCTCCATTGGCGCACTCATCAGCGGTCCTATTTATAATGACACAAGAGCTGGGTGGTTCGGTGTTTGCGGGTGAGTACTGTCGCTTAAGCCACCTGATACTGGTCTCTGTCAGTTTCTGCTTGGCCTACGGAGTTGCCGGTATCCACATGGCTGTCGTATTCACCGGTGAAAGGCCACTAGCTCAACTTATCTTCCGAAAGAGTGTGGCGGAACCGGACTCGATGGCTCATGAAGCTATACCGGCTGCAGCCACCTGACGAGATAGATTCCGGGACTAGATGGATGTGCCTAGATGATGCATTGCTATGATGGTTGATAGTTGCTACAGAATACAACACTTAGATCCCACCACCTCGTCGTCTTGGAGTAGCTGAAGATCTCACACCCGCTCCGATCCCCGCACTCCTCGGAGTATGCGGCACTACAACACCAGCAACCTTCGGCGTCCTGCTGATCGCTTCTTGTCGTATCTTGTCCGCTTTGTCCCGCTCGATTCTGCCTCATAGATCAGCACTGAAGTGGATGGGCGGAGGTTAACCTCACTGCTCTCGCTGTCGAGCCATCTCTGTCTCGAGTTCCGTCTTCTTGCTGAAGTCTCGGTTGGCTTTCGCTCGAGCTATACCATCAAAGTTCCGTTCTCGCAGACTGAAGAAGACACCGCCGAGCTCCGCTGCAGATACGTCAGATAAGCTCATGAAGCGTTCCTTTGATCTGCTCACCAAGCCAGTAAGGGTCGACCGATGTCACACACATCATATACTCTGTATTGAGTCATCAGCTACTACCTTTGATCAGGGCGCTACGGACGCTTGGATGTCAAGACCACTGAGACGAAACGTCAGTACTGCTAGAAAGAGCTGAAATTGGCCAGACACACGTTCATGATAGACGACATAGTCGGGCATATCTGATGTACATGGTCAGCCAAACACCGCGATGTGTAATGCAGCAGCACTTACAACCTAATCCGTACAAAGCGCTCGTAGGATGCAGCACACATGGTAGCTGATCACATCAGCATATCGTCCCCGAAAGACGAATCTACACATACAGCCGTTCGGACGTTCATGTACTCGCCAATACCCTTGACTCGCGCCGCTTGGTGGAAGTATCCAGCAGTGACGCATTTCCTGATATACCGGTCAGTTGACGAGTTGGAACCAAAACAATCAACTCACCGGACAACATCCCAATCTGTCCCGATCGATAAAACCTCCATCTTCTGCTGCTTCATGATGTCTTCCAGCTGACCGCGGACTTCCCGTGCTTTCCGCATCAGCTTGGGGTGGAGGAAATGCTTCATGCACCAGTGATCGCTGTATCTATGCGAAGATGAGCATTTCGGCACGCTTCAAGCAGTCTCAGACACGTACCCGTTACTCTTCCATTGCGTATAGACATGAAGCAGGGTGAGATGGTCGCTCTCCGGGACAAAGAACTTCTCCCTCGCAGCATCACTCTCCTCCGCTCTTTGTGGTGGTCGGTAAAACACCGAAGGGACCGAGAGCATCGAGACGATGGTGAGCATCTCGGCGGAGCACTTGTATGCGGTGGCCACGATAAGCATCTTGGCTAGAGAAGGTTCCATGGGGAAGTCGGACATCTTTCGGCCGTCAGGCGTGAGATCGCCGACGTTGTCGAGCGCGCCGAGAACCCAGAGCTGATACATCGAGTTGAGTATATTTTCCTACGACATATCAGCGGTGCTGAGCCGAGACATATCGGACTTACCTGGGGAGGCGGGTCCATGAAGTCGAACTCGAGAAGGTTCTTGACACCGAGCGACTTGAGCAAGAGAACGGTATTTGCGAGATTCGTCCGTTGTATTTCCGGGATATTGTTGGGGAAGAGCTCGTTCAGATATGCTGTCTCGGTGTACAGCCGATAACAGAAACTGGAAGATTATAAGCTCGAATATCTGCAGCGGTCTAAGGGGACTTGCCCAGGACCTGTTCTTCCGGCACGACCAGTTCGTTGACCGCAGTTGGCATGACTAATCGGAGTGATCTGCAGCGCGTCCATACCAACTTTTGGGTTGTACACCTTGAGCTTTGAGTAGCCGGAGTCGACGACGTATAGGATACCGTCGACTGCACGGTCATCAGCTTCAGTCTGCGAGATCAAGCATAGACTTACCCGTAAGGGAGGTCTCAGCGATATTCGTAGCTACGACTACCTTCCGACGGCCATCAGGGGTAGGTTGGAAAATCTTCGCTTGCAGATCGGCCGGCATCTGTGAGTAGATGGGCAGAACAGCAAGAGCTGGAGGGTCGTCGAGCTGTGACAACCGCTCTGAAGTCCGTCAGCTGTGAACATTTCCGCGCAAAAGTAGCTGAACCTACCTTCAATTACCTCGCATGTGGCTATGATATCCTCCTGACCCGTCATGAAGACCAAAACATCGCCGGCAGGATTTGATAAATGGATCTGTAGGACCTGCTTGATAGCGCTGTCTACGTAGTCTTCGCAAGGCGATTTGCTGTGGAAGATCTCGACGGGGAACGTTCGCCCGGGGATAGTATATGTGGCCGCGTTGCCGAAGAACCGGGAGAACTTTTACAAGTGGTCGGCATTGCAGCTTGATGTTACACAATCAACTTACCTTGTCCGCATTCATCGTCGCTGATGTGATGATGAGCTTCAGATCCCTCCGCCTTGTCAGGACTAGGTGTGTAAGTCTGACCATGCAGTTAACCGCGCTAAGACTCACTCTTCCGAAGCAATCCCATAAGGATATCTGTACTAAGAGACCGCTCGTGCGCCTCGTCCAGGATGATAACGCTATATCGGTCGAGATCTCCCTCGTTCAAAGATTCTCGGAGGAGAACACCGTCGGTCATGTCTAAGCAGACGATCAGTCTCCCCGATCGTTGCCGACGTGGAGACACTCACACTTGATCTTGGTTTCTTTCGACGTGCAGTCCTCGAATCGGATGGCATAGCCGACGAGATCTCCAAGTATGCACTTACACCATCATCAGCCTGGTTTCATAAGGTGAAGAGGTAAGTTGATCCACCTCCATCTCCTCGCTGACACGTTTGGCGACTGACATCGCTGCGACACGACGGGGCTGCGTACAACCAATAATCCCGTTGCTGCAATAACCATCTTCGTAGAGGAACTGTGCGAGCTGCGTTGTTTTTCCGGATCCAGTCTCGCCTACGACCACCATGACTACCCCTACGTCAACTTTGGGAATCTTGCCACAAAGCGTGACTGACCTTGATGATCCCGGATCATGCGCATGAGCTCCTCTCGTACAGCAAAAGCAGGTAGATATTCCCTCTGCTCCTTCAGTGTCCGATTTCTTGCGAATGCAGATTGACCCTCTGACTTTCGTAAATGCGACGAGAACTGCGAGTCCGCTTTGTAATTCTTTCCGTCGTCCTTTTGGCCCTCTGCTTGCACTCAGCCCATATCATCCACCTTATAGTAGCTCACCTTCGCCAAGATCGGGTTCATCCTTTACTCCGGTCAGGTTGCCTAGAGTGGTACCAGCGAGAGATGCAGCTTTGGCTGCAGCCTAGACATCGCATTAGCTCGACTGAGCATACTCGTCATGATAAGTCACCTTTTCTCGCTCTTGCCTTTCCCTCCTCTCCCGTACAAGCAAACTGCCTTTCTTACTGAATACTGCCATATCGCTCGTCGGGTCCTTGACGGGATTGATCGGCTCCAGCTGTCTCGTATACGCCACCGTCCCATCCAAGAAAGGCGGCTTCAAATCATGCACTAGAACATGTACTTTCGAGTCTTGCTCATCCTCAAAGTCCATATCCACATTCTGTCGTTGAGCTACGCCGGATTGCAGCATCCGATTTGTTTCCCAAAGGTCGTTGTCGGCGTTCTGAGCTCGCCCTCAGCACAGCAGGAAGGATATTGCTCTGTACTCACGAATTGAGCTTGCCGTGCTGTTTGCCGCTTGACTGCCTTCTTCTCCATCTCCACCTCTTTCTCCCGCTCAATATTCTCCCACTGCTCGAAGGGATTATGCTCTTCGTCTCCCGCCTAGGACAAATCAAAAATGCAGCACCGGGCAACTCCGGAGTAAGCTCACCACTGCACCCTCGTCATCGTGACTGTACCAGTCCCGGTCTAACCGAACCTGCTCCTCCTCCCATTCCTTCCCTCCGACTTCCATATCATTGTCACCATCCGGCGAGGCTCGGTCCGTTCCTCTCGCCGAGCGTGGTGTCTGATCCCACCCCATATTCCGCTTCGAGCTGTGTGCCTTACCCCATCCTCCAGGTCCCCGTGATCGGGGCGTCTCATCCCATCCTCGATTGGGCACTCTCATACTCCCTCCATCCACCTCCTTCTCGGCTCGTGTTGATCGAGGTGTAGGTGCTGCGTCCCAACTCTTTCCATTCCCATGCCGAAGGTCAGTCCGACCATCACGGTGATCCCTCCCGTTCCGCTCATCCCCATTACGACTCCCTCGAACCCGTTCATCCCCATAAGTCCCTCGATTCAGCTTGGATTGGAACTCGTCCAGCGCTCGACCACGAGAATCGCCATTCCGACCAGGAACCACGGTGGTCGCTGATGATGAAGGCATATTCCGCTCCTTCCGCCGCGCTTCGAGACGACGACGTGCTTCATCAGACAATCCACCGCCATGACTAGGCGTCTCATCTGGCCGTACTCGAACCGCTTCCCTGCGTATTGGGATGGCAGGAACTAGAAGAGATCAGCTTCTAATTGTGACAAAGCGGCACTCACCCTTAAACACGCCTCCAGATGCTACTCGTCCGTTCTCATCCACCTCGATTTCCACCTTCACCCGCTTACTGGGCGGTGCAGGTCCACCTGAAGCTGCAGCAGCGGTCGCTCGCTTCTCAGCAGCCAGCTTGTCCAGTCCCAGTAATGATGGTCTAGCGCCTTGAGGTGTGCGAAACGCATGTGACTGTACATCAGTCAGAATGGTATGTGGTCCTCAAACTCGGACCGCTCACATCTCCGCCTGAACGCATGAGTCCGCCCTTCCGTTTCGGTTCCGCAGCCAACGTATCCGAACTATCATGATCCATCCCTTCCATCCTGTCTTCCTGGCCCCCAGCGCCATTCGCTCCGAGCATTCTAGGCGGTGAGTGGTTCGATCCCCTCCGAGCAGTACCATTACCGTTCTGGGAGGTCATGGAGAGGTGTGCGAGGATGCGAGTGTGGATTGAGAGCATGTTTTCTTCGGGGAACTTGCCGAATGTCGAGACGGCTGCGTGGGGCCAAGTCAGACTTTGAGAAGATGGGGGTCAAGGTAACATACCGTTGAGGAACGCTTCGCCTGTCCTGTTGCCTTTGGCTATATCAATCATACGGCGAGCGAGGAGGTCATTCGGATTGATAGCATTAGTCAGTCGAGACATCTGCACGCAAAAAGGAAGCGTCAGAACACAGTGCTCCAGGTCAGAAAGCGCTGGACTGACCTCGATAGCGAGATTGTGGATGAACTCCTGCTCCGACTCTTCCGCCGTCGGTACAGAGGGCGACCTCGCTGCCATCTTGAAAGACAGCTCGAGATCTACCAGAGGAGGCGAAAGTCGGAACAGTAGAGACTCTCCAACTAGAATATGTCCCGTGCATCAAATCGGTGCTACGGCTCAGAAGGTCTGAGCACTATCAACCTGAAAACAAGGATATAGTCACGTGATTTGATATCGTAGTGTACTATATAGTGCAGCGAGTTTGAGTGAGACGCGCCGCATTAGGCATGCTATAAGGCGTGAGAGTTAGACAATTCAGGCCTAGCCTTTGACAATAACTGAAGTCCTGGGAGATGTTTCATGAGTCTTTACCCCCAGCTAACCAGTTCATGAACGCGGACAATCGGCATGGAAGATGGATGGTCATCTTCTGCGCCCATCGACTTCGACAATAAAGCATGCGACAAGTGAATTGGACAGGTTTAGGAAGACCCTTGCAAAGGCCAGCAAGGATGACTTGCTTGAAGGGTAAAGCCTTTCAAGATCGTGTGGTCACGAGCTGACCTGACAGCGCAGGATGGTTCTCAACAAAGCTGTCGATATTGCCGCCAGCTCCTTGTCTGATTCCAACGAGCTTGATCTCCTATCGCTCCTCCTTGTACTCTTCCGTCAGCTCAAAGCGGCCATTGATCATGCCAGACGACGACCGGAAGCGAAAGCTCTTCTCGAACAGGTGTACCGGACGCTGGCACCAGCACTACGGAAGCTCGGACCAGCACTGCGGCCGGGAAGCTCAATAGCAGATACTATCACCTTGAGCATCGAAAGCTCCGACAAGACTCGACAGTTGCGAGCTGGCGATGTACTCGCCGCAGCATGTAGGATGGCCGACTCGCTTCCAACCCCAGCCACCTCTGGGTCGAGGACTACATCGATTTTGGTTCCGCTCTTCGACTCCTTTATCCGCAGCGGTCCCTCAACTCGCTCCAGTCTGGTCGGACTCAACATCATGCTCGAGCATATCCCGTCTTCAGCCGTTCCCATAAGTCTCCTCGATGATCTATTGAAGGATCTCGATGCGCTAGACTCAGCGAGTGTACGATGTGCGGTCATCGGCAATCTCCTCTCAAGGAGACGATATGCCGCCGGGTCGTTGACAGACGAAAAGATGGACGGTCACATGCTCTCGGCGTTAGTGCCGTACTTCGACTCCACCAGACCGGCAACGACGCTCACCACTCTCACCCGATACCTATTACCGGTGCTGTTTAAGTCTCACCCGTCTTCGGCCAAATCGCTACTGCAAGCCCTCGGCGACCGTGCCAAAACGTCCACCTCAACAGGCGATGTCATTCGAGGAAAGATGGCAGAAGGGACAGAAATATTCTCGGCTTGGGTATCGGTCGCCTCTTTGGCTGTGTCTCAAGGCCACGTCGACATCGATGATCTACCACAACCTGCACTGAGAGTTGCGATGACACATGATGACCCGGACGTCCGCCTGAGAGTCTTTCAACTTCTAACTGGGAGCAAGGACCTGTTTCTCGGAGGAACGATGGATCTGATCAAGGAGAGTTTGAGGTGGAACGCGGTTTTACCTAGTGCAGGGTAGGACGTACGCTGTTAGTACATCAGCCTCAGCTGACGTGGTCACTTATAGGAGTCGGTCCGAATTAGCGTCTGCTGTACACGCTTTCTTCGTGCGCCTCAAACATTCCGAGGATGTCGCTCGAAAACGCCAATCGAAATTGGATCCGGATCAACAGGCTTCGCATATCGAGTGGCGCTCAAAAGATCCGAAAGTGTTCAAGTCGTGGCTGCTTGAGGATTTCGTCGGTCCAGGATTGGCAACTGCTCGGAGAAGACCAGTCGTCCGCGCCATCCTAGCCCTTACAATTCTCGGCATCTACCTGAACATCTTTGGTACGGACGAAGTTGTGCACAAGGCTGTCTTCACTAGCGATCGCGTCGAGGCGCTCTTCGCATGTCAGGCTAGTGAGTTTACCGAGGTTCGATCGAAGGCTCGAGCGATGTGAGTAAATTGATTCGTTTATTCCGAAACCTAGCCTGATCACCAAGAATCGAGACGTCAATTATCCCGCTACCAGACTACGAACATCTCGAATCGCCCAAAAGCCAGACCCTGCTCTCCTCCGCTCTGTCGTCGCTCAAACATGGGCGTGCGACCCAAGCTGAGGCTGGCAAGACGACACTCTGCATTATCTTCACGAAGCTCGTAAAGAGTTCCGATGGCGAAGATCAAGAGAAGTCGGTCCAGTTTGTGGCCAGAACCATAGGAATGATAGACGAGCATATTCGAGAGTTGGAACGAGATCTGGCGGGAGGTATCGAAAAATATCCTCTGCATGGGCTTCTCGCAGCCGTGCGGTGAGTTATCTCGAAATTCTTCTCAAGACCGAGCTGATCAGCGAAGCGATATTATAAGTTGTGTCCGTCTTACCTCGACCAAGCGAGAGAGCGCCTGGCATTCGACTTTCCACCGGCTATTCGAGATCGTCATCAGGGTCTGGTCAGTCACCCGCCAGGTCATCTCCTTGTCTCCGGCGAGCCCAAATGACGATTCCGATTGTACCATGAAGAGCACAGATCACGAGATCGCGCGAGCGTACAAGGTGCTCGGCGGTGCAGACGAAGGAGACGACGAGGATGAATCGATGGATCATACCAATCTGCTCTCTGGCTGCTGGCGGGCGATGAAGGAGGCTAGGTCCGTTCGGGATTGCGCTGACGAATATGCTGATACCAGGATCAGCGAGCTTCTTTCGGCGATCTTTCTGCTACCGCTGGCGCAATGCGAGTCGAAGCAGACTATATGGAGCAGGGAAGAGGTCGATCAAGCTGGGCGGTGCTTCCTTACATGGCTAAATGAGGTTCGACATCGAGGCACATTCTCCAAGATCGCCTTAGCTTTCGCAAAGGTGGTCGATGCGGTCCGATCTGTCGAAGGTGTGACACAATTGCGGGAGGCCTGGCTAGATGTGAGGCGTTAATTGTCTTCTGGCCCGCTGGATCTGACAGGGAGATCAGCACGAGCTCGACGCTATCACCCAAGATTTCCTCTCCACCACTCGCAGGTCCGCTGCTTTACCCTATAGCGTCCTGTCGATCGTATCTGGCGACCATATACTTCTCGATAAGGCTTTTGACCAACTGATCGATCTCGCTCGAGTCGACAGTGGTTCGTCAGACGCGACGAAAGTACATGCTTTCAATATCCTCAAAATCGTTCTGCTCGATGCGCGACAGACCAAGATCTTCGACAGGTACTTTGAGGAGGCGGTGATGACGTCGCTCAGAGCTTTCGCTTCCCCCAAGTAAGAGAAACTGGTCGGCGAAAGATACTAAGCTAACAAGAGAAGCTGGAATGTTCGCAACGTTGGTCTCATTCTCTTCTCAACCCTTGTTCACCGATCTCTCGCTTCCGGTCGGGGGTCGCACGATTTTTACCAGTCTCGAGCAACACTTGCTACCCGGCAAACATACTTCACCTGGCATAAGAGATACCCCAGGATCATACCCTTCATCTCGACTTATATGGATGAATCGAGTTCTAACGATAAGCATGCATCGGAAAATACTAAGCATTCGCCACTCTTCCCGATATTGATCATCATGCGCAGTCTTCGTTGGTCGGAACAAGGCAAAGAGGTTCAGGACGCCCTGCTTCCGAAGGTGGAATCGTTCCTGAGTAACCCAGAATGGCAGGTGAGTCGATGACTCGTTTTTCAGCGGAGTATTCATGGTATATAGGTCCGGGAAGTAGCCGCTCAAGCTGTATCATCCATACTGTCACCTGTCCAGGCGTTGACGCGAGCCGTCAAATTCGATGGTGCACCAAAAAGTCTCTCTGCCTACAACGCGCTGCATGGACACCTGCTCCTCCTTCGACACCTCATCGCCGATGTCATGGAGTGGCAAAACGTGGGTGCAAAGGATAAGGTTCGCATCGAGGGCGTTATCCTCGAACTACTGCGGTATGCCTCCGACAAACGGTGTCCACCAGTGATGAAAATCCTGCTTGAGTGCATCATGGCGTTTGACGAAGCTAGCAAATCAATAGCGACCTCGACAGGCCTGATCGAAGCTGCCGTATCCTTTGCCGAGCAGACAATACGATACAAGCACCATCCCACTCAGCCCGGATACCATCTGCTCTTGGACACTTGCGCAGCCTTTCTTATGGACCATCGACCAGCGGCGAACACCTTTTTGAATCTCCTATCCGTATCATCCGGAGAAGATCAACAAATTGCAGTCCTCGAGGCGCTGTCGACGACCTCCAACATGCTCACTTTACCAGTATTGGAACGAGTCTGCGCTCTCGTAACGTCACGTTCAAGAAGTGATTCGGTCCGGATCGCCGCATCGCAGGCACTGGTCGATGCCTCTTGGGATGATGCGGTACTTGGCAGTATCGATGTTGCCAAGCGGAACCTGATTTACCGCCAACTAAGCAAGATCCTGAAACAGACGACATGCGTCCCGTTGCGCGAAGCTGTGTTACCCGCTCTTGGGTGGACGACAGCCTGGGTGAGCGACTCAGAGAGCAGTGAGATCCATCTGATGAGACAGCAGTGTCTCATAGGCGAGACAGATCGTGCCACAAATGACGGTGCATTTGCGGACCTTGCCGAGTCACTGCAGCATGCTTCGCATGAAGAGCAGGTAAGTAGCCTTCGAGGCGTTCTGCATTGCGGTCATTGACCGGTGCTTCAGGCTCAGCCAACACGCTGGTCGGCGCTACAATGTACCACCCACCTCACACCACACCTATTCCCTTCGCCTGATTCGCCAAGATCCTCCGCGATCCTCCCCTCGCTTCACCAAAGTCTCCTGCGTCTACTCTATGACGATGACGAGGAGATACGTCGAGGCGCTTCGACCATCGTCACAAGAGGGATATGTGCGGGACGAACCGTTGTCAACGCAAAGGCCGTTGAGATGTGGTGGAACTGGTTTGAAGGGCATCTATCGGGTTCGGTCAAAGCACCGGAATGGATCGAATGGTTGTGGGAGCTGAGTGTCGACGCTGAAGGCTTCGGTGAGAGCTATTCGAGCTCACTCGAGGCACTATGTAATGGATTACAGAATCCGATCTTGCTAGAATCAGTCGACCCAATAATAGCGTATCCGAATTACTGTTCGAGCTCGAACCGCCAAACCTTTTCCGAGACTCGCTCGACGACGCGGAACATGCTGCGATGATTCTATTAAAGCTGGGATCAACTCAGCGCTCTTCCGATCGGCATTCTTCAGCAGCGGATCTTCGTGGACGTGCCGAGGCTGCACTAGCGGCGATGGGGCCGCTTAGCCCTATCGATGTCGCTTGGGAAGCGAGGCGAGTGGTCCGCACACGGTTGGGGAATCGTTCGCGACCGTTGACAGCGATCGTGGGATTTTGCCCTTCAGATGCCCATGACAAGCTGAAAGGCGTCCAATCTGGTCCCGAGCCTCACTTAGGCGAAGTGGGAACTACGTTGCCCGTCGACCCATAAGCTCATTCGACGATGTTTGGGTTCCGTACAAGCGGGATTCCCGATTGTCACAGCAGACTGACTGAGCTCATCGCTATGCTATGCATCATTTTCCACGCTAAAACCCGTCCTCCCTCAACTTCAACATCAGTCCGCCATAAAACTTCGCCAAGTCAAACTTATCCCTTTTCCGCCTGTCCTTCTCCTCTCTTTCTGATCTTGCCTTCCTCGCGTCCTTTCCGACCTGCCCACCACTCTCCTCTTTCTCTTTCTCCCGCTTCGCCTCGGCCAGCTGTCTCTTCCCACTCTCCAAACTCGCCCCTCCAGGCAGCAGATCCGTTACCCAATCCAGAACCTGACCAACTTGCGCAATATCCCAGCTCGATCCGGAACTACTCCCCGCTTTCCCAGATTCCCTCTCTGTATCCATCTCCTTCGCCCTCTTCGCCTTCCCCTGTGAACCAGAACTAGCACTTTCCAAGCCTAGATGTTCCTCCACTCCCCTCCCTAGGCCACCTTGCCAATCCCATCCCCCGGGTGCCGACTGATCGGGTCTACCCTCAGGTCGATGAACCGTCATCGTTGTCCCACCATTCGGGAACAGTCCACCTTCACCCCTCAGATCCCAATGATGACACGGATCAACCGCTCCAAGGAATTCGCCCCACTTGGCGGAGCTAACCGATACTAAACCGTCGTTCCCTTCGTAGTCCTTTCCGGAGAGACCGTTATCTTCCGCGTAACCTTTCTCGGCGGCTGCGTCAAGGACGACTTTAGGGAACCAGAGAGGGTGTAGGACGGACATCTTGAATGTCCTGCCGGCTACTGAGGTGTATTTGACTGAAGGGGAGTCTGGGGTGGAAGGGTTGAAGTGATCTCGAAGGAAGGAGGTGGTTAGGTTGGAGTATGCTGGGGAGTCGAAGACGTTCAGCAAGTAGCGGGATAGAGCGGAGGTAAAGTTTGATATCGACCCTTCTTCTTTCGGTTTCTCCCCTCCCTCGGGCAGAGCGAGGAGTGGAGATTTGAGCGAAAAAGGGAGGGCGGAAACGATCTTAGCACTACCCGCGGCCATAGCAGCGGTAGCTACGGCTCCGGCAGTCCCTACACCTATATTCGCCCCACACCAATCCATGAATGGACTACCTCGATGTGGCGTCCCGAGGGTAGTGAGAGAGAGAGGAGTGTATGTTTTGGGTTTGATATTCGAAATGAGGTGACGACAGTCGAGTCCGCCCATACTGTGTGCTACGAAATTGACACCAACGCCTTTGGGTAGCTTCTCGGTGAGGAAGGCGTGCATCTGCTCGGCTCGTTCTTGCACGGAGCCGGTGCTGGTTAAATCAGCTAGATACCGGCCTAAGGGAAGGGATTTGACGGACCCTTTGACGCCAACAACGACGACCTTGACTCCCATTCGATCTCGTAATACTTCGAGGACTGAAGCCCAGTAATGTAGCTTAAGTGAAGGGAAGAGTGGGATAGGCGTAGCTGTCGAAAAGCCGTACAGCCCTGATATCATTAGCTCTTTTATCCTGGGAGCTGGCTGGTTGGGAGCCTACCATGGCAGAGCACAACAATCTCTCGCGGCGGCTTCGCAGCTCCAGGAACAAGCAACCGCTCATCGTTCATCAACCGATAAATCTCATTCGGTTCGGTAGGGAATCTTGGGTCGGGACGTAGGGGTTCTCTACGAGCTGAAGGGCCTGCTACAGGTATTCGAGAGGGAACCGAATCAGCTGATGGCCGTGTCTCTTCTACGGATGCGCGTAGGATAGTCGACTGAGTGGTCAATGAGCGTGAACGGGGGAACGCTCGTTGCTTGCCCTTTCGAGCGGCACTAATGCTCAAAGGCGAGTTGAGCCATCTCTGAAATATGTACCGAGCGAGTCGAAGGTAGCGAAATGGGGAGAGAGTAGCTGGCATCTGGGGCCGAACGACAGAGAGAGAGAGTGAGCGGGAAGAATCAGAGTGTAAGTCCACGAAACACACCGCAATGGAACCCCCATTTTTGTTGACTGGAACTGTTACGTCATCCCCGGGTGGCGCTCGAGCTCCCGAGCTCTCGTTCTCCGCCCAGAAAGCGAGGTTTTGAACGTCAACAGAGGCTTTGAGCAGAGCAGCTCAGTCCGAGTACTGTGCGTGAGGTACCGAGAAACGACTGATCGGTGTATTATTACCATGAAAGTGGAAGCTTCCCCTTCAATCGGTTTTGCTCGCTAAAGGCGAAGCTCTCTTCCTTTATCGGGAGCAGGATCTTCGTCAACAAGATACAGTAGCTTTCAATCGTCATGACATGCCATGCGCAGCTTGCTCCACTGAGAAAGAGCGAAGAATGCTGTAGATGCAAGGGAAACGAGTCAGAAGTTGAGCGGTCCCCGTCCCTTCTTCTCTACAGTCTGAAACGTGCCACCTCCACCCTCGCGTTCTCAACTTGTTTCCGAGCGTGCCGAGAGGTGTTTCCGCAGTGTTCGGGTCGAGTCTTGTCATCAAGCCACCTTCGTCGTCCCCGATCCCACCTCGTTTTCGGTCTTGGACCTCCTTTTGCACAGGTCGTCGATCTTTCCCTTCCGACTTGTATACATTCAACGTGGCAACCAACCTTTGTTTGGTGGGGCATTTCACTCGTTGCACAGCTTAAGCATCGCGGCTGAGCCGTGGACCCTTTTTTCCGTTGAGCGAAAGCTGTTGACTCTGTATTTGTCGATCCCGATAATCACTTCCACATCCACAGCAAACCCAACACCATCCTCAGCAACATGCGAGCGACTACAACCATTATCTCCATTCTCTCCTTCCTCGCCGCCTATGCCCACGCAGCGACAGTATGCAACGGCGATGCCTCCCTTTGCAGCAGGTTGTACTCGAACGTCACCTTTCTCGGAGCACACGATTCATATGCTGTCGGAAGCAGTATAGCAGACAATCAAGACAAGGATGTCACAGCGCAATTGGTAGGTCGATCGCATTATACTTGCGACCAACGCTGATCAAGCAGAATGACGGTATACGAGCGCTGCAAGTCCAGACGTATATTCTTCGGCACCGATCACGTATTCATCGCTAACGAGAGCAGACATAACGCCTCGGACGGAATACATTTGTGTCATACTTCATGTTCCCTGCTGGACGGGGGAACACTCGAGAGCTACCTCGCCAAAGTAGCGGCATGGGTCACTTCGAACCCAAACGATGGTCAGTCCCACCAAACACCCTCACCGCTTCTACTAATGTCTTCAGTTGTGACACTCGTCATGGTCAACATCGATGACCTTCCCCCAACTGCCTTCACATCCGCCTTCACCTCCTCCGGTCTTCTCAACAAGACTTACACCCCTTCCTCCGCAACCACATCCCTCTACTCCTGGCCTACCCTCGGGACCCTCATCGACGCAGGAACGACGGTGGTGGTATTCATGGATGCAGAAGCGGATTTTACGAGCGTGCCATACATTATCGACGAGTTTAGCAATGTATTCGAGGATGCTTATGGTGAGTCTGAGAGGGAGGTTTGGGCTGACGGTAGATGTGACGAGTACGAGTTGGAATTGTGCTGCGAATCGGACGAGTGGGAAACCGGGTTCAACGATGATGCTGGTGAACCATTTCTTGGACACGGTAAGTCGCAGCTTGGCGGATGAGCAGAGCTGACCCGCGTAGACCTACACCCTGGCCGGAACGCAGCTCTTTGTCCCCGACAAGGATAATATCACCAGTACGAACGGCGCGAGCAGTATCGGCAAACACGTCGGGAATTGCCAGTCGATATGGGGGTGAGTGGGATGGGATCTCTCCTCATACGATACCAAGCTGATCGATCCAGGCGGAACCCTAACATCATTCTCACCGACTTCTACGACTCGAACGGGAACACGCCATTCGACTATGTTGCATCGCTCAACGCGATCGCAGCACCCACGAGTACCGTTACGTCTGGCGTTTCGGGAAGTACCGCGACCGTCGCGAGCGGGTCGAGTGGGGCGAGTAGTACGGCTGGGAGCGCGGGGACTGCTCAGGTGTCTTCGAGCAAGTTAGGTGGGGCGGGGCGGTCGGTATCGGCGGGAACAGAAGTCTGGCTAGGTGGGTTGGCGCTGTTTGTGGGAACAATTGGTGGGGGAATGCTTGTACGAGCGTAGTCAGGCGGGACATTTAGCATCAGCATTACCAATCATTGTCGCCACACCATCATCATCATCATCGTTATGCAATGCATTGTCGGTCATCATCCGTGGTGTATCGTCGTGCGTTGTGACGAGTGGATGTGGCAAGTCATCCCACCAAGAATAGTCGTTTCAGGTCGTCCCGTCCATCAAGAGGTAAAGTGTTGAAGCAGGACTTTAACGTTGGATCCGCTCGGAAGACTGGTCGGTTCGGGTTCGGAGGTGGTACTGCGCCACCTCCGTTATCGCCGGATTGACCAGGGTTGTTGCCGTTCTCATCTCCTCGAACCTGTAGCACGTCAGACGAAAGTCTGGGTTTTTCATAGCAGGACGAACGGTTGAGACGGACGGTGAAAAGGGGAAGTACGTCCGTCTGGGAGACTCTACGTTCTTCTTCATTATGCATTACCCAAAAATAATAGGGAGACGGACGTACCGACACCTCCTAAAGTCCCTTTGACAGCGGGTAAAGGCGGAGCTCTCCTGCCCACGGTACTAGCTGCAGACCCAGCTTCGGAGTGATGTTCGCTCTGTCCACTTATAGTGTTTGGTCGGTCTCGAGCATTCTCGTCTGGGACTGTGGAAGCTGGTCTCGAGCCAGAGCGGCTATCGCTGGCTTGAGATTGGTTTCTTGGTCCTGACATCTTTCCCGCATGATCCTTCAGACAAGCGACAGTACTCGTAGTGAAGATCAAGCAACACAACGGGTTTATTTCTACCGCCTGGTTAAGACCTCCACCCGCTCGAGGACCTTGTACGGAAATTTCACCAGGCCAGGCCATGACAATTTTGATCCGTCAATACCAGTACAGGTAACGGGCAAGCCATGGCGTCATTACTCAAAGCTTCGACCGAGCTACAAGCCAAAGCCAACGGGAAAGGAAAGTTCAAAGCCATCATCAATGTCGATGAGAGCGAAAATCGCAAGCCGAGGAAGGATAAAGTGCTTTTGATCTGTTCGAGGGGTGTCACCCAGAGACATAGGCATTTGATGAGGGATTTGGAGGTCTTGTTGTCGCATACCAAGAAGGGTGAGGATGATCATAGCCTACGAGAAGGGTTTTGGAGCTGATCAATGCTTCTTCTTTTCTCTTGCGATCCAATCTTTTCGCTTTCATTATGACTTCACTTCTTCCCGTCTCTGTCTCCATACTTCGCCTCGTCTTCTCCTCACCTCCCGAATTTCCTCCTCTGCGATTCGATTCTCTCATCTTCTCACTTGACGTTGGCCAACGATTCAATGTGGTGATCCAATCGCCTGTCGCTCGCGCTCTCCCTCGCCTCAACTCACTGCGGTCGTCTTTTCCCGCTACGCCCGTGTCTTCCCGCTGTGCTCGTCTCTTCCCGCCCGCCCGCTCGCCTTGCTGCGCTCGACTCACCAGATTCCAAACTCGATTCCAAATCCTCCCTTCACCTCCTCAATGAACTCTCCGACCTCCACTCCTGCACAAACACGCTCTACCTCGAAGCCCGTCGTCACACTGATCTCTACCTCTGGCTAAGTCGTTCACCCAACGGTCCATCGGCGAAATGTCATGTTCAGAACGTACATACGATGGATGAGTTGAAGATGACTGGGAATTGTTTGAAAGGTAGTAGAGGGGTTTGCGTCTTTGATGGGGGTTGGGAGGGGGAGGAATGGATGAGATTGATGAAGGAGATGTTGGTTCATGTCAGTGACGAGCGAGCGCGAGCGAGCGAATGAGCCGCTCTCACCAGAACTTCGAAGCTGCCTTGAGTGGGATTTAAGCTTATGATGCCGTTGACAGGTATTCAGCGTACCGAAAACTTCCAGAAGGCTGAAACCTTTCATCGATCATATCATGGTCTTCTCAATACTCGATAACAAAGTGTGGTTCCGGAACTACCAGGTTAGCCCCTCCGCTGACTCCTCGCGCGGTTCCTCAACCTCGACATCGATCACTCTTTCATGTATCTTTCTTGCGGCTCGAGCTGACGTCCCCGCTCTCGCCGCTAGATCATCGAGAAAGACCCTCTTCAACCCTCTGGACCGCCACAAACATCCCTCGTCGAGATCGGGCCGCGATTCGTGCTTACCCCTATCCGGATATTTGAAGGATCCTTTGGAGGACCGACGGTTTTCGAAAACCCTGAATTCGTCAGTCCTGCTTCAGTACGAGCGTCGATGAAGAGGGATGCTGGGGACAGTTACCGGGCACGGAAGGAGAGTGATGGAGAGCGGACGGAGAGGGGTAAGAGAAGGAGGGAGGAGGTTGGGGAGGATGAGTTGGCTAGGAAGAAGGTGTTTGGGTGAGCTGGAAGCGTTTGCAATCGTCTCGTTCGCATTCCTTGTGTGACATGATCTTCGAAAATCGCGGCCAAATCGAAGCGATTCACTTTATGCTGTTGAGGTACTGTACATGTGTGCCCATGAGCAGGTTCGCGGCTTCAGATCAACGTGCACTCGTCGCATTCATAACAACGTTCCGATCTATAGAATACCTATGCCTTGAGTAACTTCTTCACCGAGCTTTCGCAAACCGACTTCCCTTCGCCTTCGCATACCCAATGACCGATACCGTCTACCTTCTCCCAAGACACTAGAGCATCTTCTCCCGTTACTTCCTCCGCCAAACCCCTCTGTCCTGCTGCCCATTCTTCGTCTTCAGCGAGACGTCTTGAGCTGCTGATGACAATCGCGGGTGTGCCCGCGGGATAAGACCTGCCTGATTCGAGCAACGCTCGGAAAGACGAGGAAGCATGCGAGTGCGCTCCGAAGGTCTCTTGTAGCCTTGCTTTCCGTAGATTCTCGTTGAGTGGCACCGTACTCGGTCCAGGATGTGACGAAGCCAATATACGGGATAGCGAGGTGGAACGACGTAGAATGACCGATGGGAAACGGGAGAACGAGAGTGGCGTGACTAGGGAGGGCAGAAGACGAGTCGCGATTCGGTGTAAAAGTAAGGATGTAACGGAAAGGCCTCGAGGGTTTTCGTTGAAATAGGTTTGCGCGGTCTGGGCCTCGATGTGGAGGAGAGAGTGGATCGCGCTTTGGCGACGGGAGGCGAAGACCCGGGTCACAAGGCTAATCTTCCTTCAGCCTTGGACAAAAGCTGATGTAGGGAGAACTCACCCTCCGTATCCCTCGCCAACGAGCATGAACTTCCGTCCTTTCGTCTCCTTCGCTTGATCTAGTGCAAGCCATAACGCGTCGGCGATCCCGCCAAGGTCGGCATCGCTCAGGACCTCAGAGAACCCGTAGCCTGGTCGGTCCCATGTGCAGACTCGGCCAAGTCCGCCTTTTTGTTGCAGATCGAAGAGCCAGCGACCTGGGTTCTCCGCATCTTCAGACCCAGGTGGAAGTGGAACATCAAGCAGTGCCAGGGAGCCAGGTACGCCTGATGGTGATTCGTACAGTATCGTTGGAAAATGCGCAGTCGTCCGAGGAAATTGGGCTCGCGCGAGTGGCGAGATGGTGGACGACAGATTGAGGTTGGGCGGGTCGGTACACGCGATGTGAACGCTAACTGGCCAAGGTGAAGATGGTGGGTTGACAGTGAGCAGTCGTGACGAGGCGGATGGTAGCGGTGTTTGTCGATCGTATGCTGAGATGCAGAGGTCGACAAGGAGGAGCTGAGCAGGCAGACCATCAGCACATAGAAAGGTTAAAGCTTGCGCAACGCACCGTAACCAGAATCAATGCCGCCAGACCGGCCAAGAGACCAGCGATCCCGCCAATGAACCCCAAGAATCGGCCCCAGACTCCTTTGCCTTGAACTCCGACGAGGGCTCGTGCCGTCGCTTCCTCGCTGTTGCGACTTTCTCTCGCCGCCGCATCCGTCAACATCCTTACGACCCTTTGACTCTCGTTGTACCGCGCGCGTCTGACGAGATAATTCGACAATAAGGTGAAGAAAGCGGTGGCGGCGGTGAGTCCAAGCGGTACGAGGATGAGTGGGGCATGAGCGGACTTGAGTGGCTGTACGAGAAGCACAAGAACGAGAACCGGTACGTGGAGGATGAAGGTGAACAACGTTGTCAAGAAAAAGACGAAAGGTGGGTGGGAGAACTGCACGGGGTTAGCGGTATGCCTATCATCTCCTGAGTAGATGGAGACCGGAAAATCACTGACGAAAGTTATCCCTCCCAGACCGATCCACGATCCGACAACGGAGATCCAAAACTCGGTGAAGCCGCTTCCCCTAAAGGATCCGATATCAGTTTGGATAGACGGCGCGATCGGGTGCCAATAAAACTCACCGGTACGGTGGGGAGATCGCGCTGAATTCGAATAAAGTATTGAGGAAGAGTAGGAGGGTCAGAACGAGGGATAGAAAGGTGAGAATGACGAGGATGAAGAAGACGGTGTTAATCGGAAAGGTGGTGAGGATTCGCTACTACAGTTCAGTCTGACAACAGCGAGAAGAGTAATCAACTCACCCTTTGTCCTGCCTTGCTGACTCTGGGCGCTTGCTCTGAGGGTCCTGGCTTGGTAGGAACAGTCCCGTAACCCCTGACGCTACCCGCAACACTCCTCCCGCCGACCGAGGTTTTCCGGTTATGATGATGGTGGTCATGGCGATGTTGCGGAGTGTGCGGTCCAGACGAGGAGGAAGGAGGAAGGAGAGTGGTTGCTTCCGTTACGGGTCGTCGTGACGGTGACGGCGAAGGCGATCGTGAGGATTCGGAACTGGGCATGATGACGACGCTCCGGATATAGTGGAGAAACCGTACGTGCGATGTATGCCAATCTGGCGCTGGAGGGACGCCGATCTACGATAGCTTGAGCTCTTCACCTCTTTTGATCGAATAGAAGCGTCTAGTTTTTGCCTACCCGAACCCTTAAGTCAAGCTTCTGCCACAAATTTCTTGTCACCGCCAACTCCGTGGGCCTGAGCTTTGATCGCGGTCCGAGCACGCGCCCTCCGGTCATCTACGTTCTGTGAACATCTCATTCACCCAGTACTCTGGACCAGTACCTGCTCGTGTATCCCTTTGAGCTCGATCGACGATCGCGTTAATCAAAGCGTATACAAAGGAGCCCCTCTCTTTCACCCCCTGCCCAGCCTCTCCTCTCCGCGACAGGTCGCTGGCAACATCCTTCACTGTATCTTCGCATACACTCTCTCCGATTAGGTACGGTTCAGGATGGCCGAGGGTTCTAATTACGACTTTCTCTTCAAGGTGGTTCTGATTGGTGATTCAGGTGTCGGTAAATCAAATTGTCAGTCACTCTTCTCTGCATTTCCCAAATTAGGAAGCTGAAGGTCCTGCAGTACTTTCTCGATTCACACGAAACGAGTTCAATCTCGAATCAAAGTCGACGATCGGGGTGGAATTCGCCACACGGAGTATCAATGTGGATGGGAAGACGGTCAAGGCGCAGATCTGGGATACTGGTGGGTGTTCTTCACATTTCGCCGCAAACCCTTCCAAGTTGCTGCAAATGATGCATCGAGCAGGGCTACCCCTGAGCCCTGCTTGAGCCCATATCAGGTATAACGGAGAGGTCCAATGCTGAAGACGTCATTTTGCAGCTGGGCAAGAGCGATACCGAGCCATCACATCCGCCTACTACCGCGGAGCAGTCGGGGCACTCCTAGTATACGACATAGCCAAACACGGGACATACGAGAACGTCCAACGATGGCTGAAGGAGCTGCGAGACCACGCCGATCTGAACATCGTCATCATGTTGGTAGGGAACAAGAGCGATTTGAAGCATTTGAGGGCGGTGCCAACGGATGAGGCGAAGGCGTATGCGAGTGAGTGGCTGGCTATCGCTCATACCTCGGTATCTGGATATCATTGCTATCTCCAGCCTGAGGATTCTGTAAGAGCCGCTTCATGATACTTACCAATCTTGTAGCTGAGAACCGCCTTTCCTTCATCGAGACTTCCGCATTGGACGCATCAAACGTCGAGTCCGCCTTCCAGAATATCCTCACAAGTATGTTCATCTCCCCTTATACTGCTGGGACTCTGTGCGCCATGAAACGGTCCGCCCTGACCCGCTTTGCAGAGATCTACGACATCGTCTCGTCCAAAATCCTGTCTAATAGTGCCGAGATCATCAAGCCCAGTTTTGGGGCGCCTATCGACGTGGCGCGCACGGAGAATGATGGCGGGGCGAAGGAAGGAAGCAAGTGTTGCGCGTAGATGTGCATGCGATTCACTGGGTGAGGACGAGAGGTGGAGTGGTGAGAGGGGGAATGCGATCGGTACCTCTGGGTTGGTTCGCTTGGACTTCATACTCGCTGGCTAGCCTGGCGAAATGTACTTCTTACACTGGCACCACCAGAAACCTCTGGGTATGGCCCGTGCTCTGCTTGCGTCGTCTTGGATAAGACGGCTGGTCACAGCAGGGGACGTGCACAAGAGGCGAGGCGACCTGCGGGAAGTCGCGTTACATTTCGGAAGCCAACCTCCACCACACAAGTCCACTTTCACCCGTCCTTTTACCATTGCTCGTTCTTTCATCAACCACTTGTTAATCTTGCCTCTTGATCATTGTTCGCATGTCATACATGTCTCGAACGGTCAAACGCCTTGTCGTGTACCTAAACAGGCTTCTCTTCCCTCGCTGGCTTTTGCCGCTTTTACAGCCCTACCTACCTCGAACATTTCTCTTGACGGATCCTACCTCCGTTCCGTCTTCCGATGTCGGAGCCGGTCCAAGCTCGGTGACTGCCACAGTACGAACAACCCTGTCAAAGATGTCAAAGCCGACCAAGAAAGCGACTGTCGAAGAGCTACGAAGTGATCTAGCGGCTTTGGGGTTGGAGACGAAGGGGAAGAAAGAGACTCTTTGGAGGTCAGTGCGCTTATTTACTCTTGCAGACCGGTGGACCGTTAAAAATTGTAAATGGGCTGACAACGACCAGACGCTTATACATCGCCTTCACCCGTTCTTCATCGATCGCCATACCTCAAAGTCAGTCAATGCCGGCAGCCGAACCTAAGGCGAAGCAAAAATACAAAGCTTTCCTGTGCTTCGACGTCGAGGCGACTTGTCGAGCGATGAAAGCCGATTTCGACTATCCTAACGAGATAATTGTGATCACCACTGGTTTGTACTCGAGAGGCATGGCTGACGGGACTGTATAGGAGTTCCCCGTAGTCCTGCTACGATGGACAGACGAGGCGAGCAGAAAGCTCGAGAAAGTCGACACCTTCCATTCATATGTCCGACCGACGTGGAGACCACGGCTTACCGACTTCTGTGTGAGCTTGACAGGAATCAATCAGGTGCGCTCGGTTGTCTACAGCTGTTGGCATCAGCGTAACACGACGTGACCAACAGGAGATGGTCGACGTTGCGCCGACTTTCCCCGACGTCTTGGTCCAACTGGAAGAATGGCTTGATAGGCACAAGTTGAAGAGTGGGGATGAGCTGAAGGAGGCGTTGTGGGTGACTGACGGAGTAAGGTCCATACTGTCTAAGACAGCGGTGCTGACATCTCTAACAACAGCCTTGGGATCTGCGGTAGGTGCTAGATCTAATGGATAGCTTGAGAACCGCTGATTTTAGCCCTCTCTTGTCTTCGTCGCCCATATCTTCAACAGAGACTTCGTACGTTTCACATATCCTTAAGGAAGTACCGCTGACTCGCTTCTAGATACCGAAGCAGCTCCATATCACTCCAACTACTCCTTCCCGATACCCCGCCTACTTTTCCGGCGAGTATCTCAACATCAAGCAGGCTGTCCAAACCGTCCTCGCGGAGACCTGGCGGCGCGACCAGTACGTGAAGGAAAACCAAGGCGACCCGCCAAACGCCCGAGCTCTGTCGACGATCCCGACTGCTACACATGTCAAGCGGAAGGACGCTAGTGAAAAGCCAAAGCACCCGAACTTCTACTTCACCATCACTGGTCAGGTTGAAGCGCTTGGCTTGGGGGATTTCGAGGGTAGACAGCACGCCGGAATAGACGTCAGTCCGCTGCTTCCAAGTCTGCTTCTCCACTAGTTTCCTGAGCCATAGTGCTGGAAACACAGAAGCTAATGAGCACCTTTTAGGACGCTACCAACATCTCCCGCATCCTGACCGCTATCGCAGACCGCGACGTTCTGCTCGAGCCGAACGCCCGACTGCCACATCCTAAGAACGCTAAAAGGTATCCCTGGATGGGAGGACCCGGCGTCGTGCAATGGGAAGATTGGATGGGAGGGTCTCGTAGACCTACAGCGGATGATTACGGCCACGAGAGGAAGGAAGAGGACGTGTCGGAGCTTGAGTGGCAGCTCGTCGAAGACGCCGGTGGGAGGATGAAGGCTGTCAAGCGGCCTGTGGCGAAAGAAGGAGCGAAGAAGGACGAGTTAGGGGACGAGATCGTCGCGAAAGTATCGCCGACGAGCCCGCTACGATCCTAACATCCTTACCGAAGGTCGACGGAGAGCAACGTATTACCCGCATAGAAGCAGAAAATCCTAACTTCTTCATCGTTTACCCTTATCTTCTCCAGCACAACTATATCTTCGTAATTTGATCATCTTGATTGTCGTATACCTTGAAGTCGTCCTTTAATATGTGAAGGTGTGGGCTGCGTACCGATTTGGGCGCTATCAGGGATGCCTCTGATACCAGGCTCCTAGGTGATCACGCCGCAATTGTCCGGCTACGCCGACGAGTGCCACTCAGAGTCAAAGGAGGCAGCAAACTCAACTCACGTGATGTTCAACCGAGTTCATCAAGCGTGCACTCCTTTCGACCTGTCCGTTGGAATAGTTTCTGCTTTCTCACATCTTGCGAAACCTTTCTCGGTCTCCGCTCCTGCAAGCCTTTTTCACCACCCTCACTCGCTGGAGCTCGATTCGAGGCATTATGCAAGGCTTCAATCGGTACGCCATACCCGGTCTTCGACGCTGACTCTTTAGCTACGTCCCACCTGATTTCGACCCGAAGAAGAACAGCACTCTCAACAGCCATCAGGGGAAGAAGCATGCTCTAGGGAAACGAGCAAAGGACATAGACAAGGGTATCCTCATCGTCCGGTAAGGCTTTTACCACGAGGCAACCGAACGAACGCTGAGAGGAGCAGGTTCGAACTTCCTTTCAACATCTGGTGCGGGACATGCAATGTATGTCTCCTCAATTCTCCAATTGAACTGTGTCAGTTGATTGGTATTAAGGCGCATCTTGGAGCGGGAGTCCGATACAACGCCCAAAAGAAGAAAGTCGGAAATTACTACTCAACGCCAATCTACGCATTTCGATGTAAATGTCATTTATGCTCAGGATGGTTCGAGATCCGTACAGACCCGCAGGTCAGTGGTTCGCATGCCACTGAGACCTATTCAGCTCCTTTGTGGAGTGAAATCGCTGACAAGATGTAGAACTCTGCGTACGCAGTTCAAGAGGGAGCGAGGAAGAAGGATGAGGATTGGAATCCGGAGGAGAATGGGGGTTTCGCAGTTCATGGTTAGTTGGCTTGGTGATCGTCGTCGTTCCGGCCTCAAGCTCAAAGGTGTACATCGCGAGTAGAAGCTGATGGGGATATTTGAAGATACCGAAGCACCCTCCGCAGCGGAACCACCTGCCGATCCCTTTGGGCATCTCGAGAAGACTATCGATCAGCAGACCTGGGCGAAAGCGAAGACTTCTCGTCTGACAGAGCTTACCGATGCTTCGTCACGCTTATCATCCGATCCATACCTCGTCAGCTTGGCTTTGCGCAGGAGATTTAGGGAGGAGAAGAAAGTGATGCTTGAGAAGCAGGGTCGTGATGATGGGCTAAGGGAACGCTTCGGATTGGCGGAGGATGTCGATCTCGGCGAGGAAGATGTAGAGTTCGGAAGGGAGAAGTGGGAAGCTGGAAGGGAGAGGAGGGGATTGCCTGTTGATGAGATGTCGGGTGGGGAGATGAGCATTCGGGCTGTTGCGGGGACGCCCAGCGTGAGGAAAGGAAAGGGACGAGCTGGGGATGGGACCTCTCCGAGTCTGGTGCAGGTATTGAGGAAGACAACGGCGAAGAGGTATGACCCTTTCGCTGGGGCGACTGAGGTGTTTCTTTCTGCGGGGTTGAGCGGGACTGGTGGATTGAGAGTGGGAGGGAAGGACAAGGATCTTACGGTTCCTGCGAAGGGATTTGAAACTGACAGGACGGAGGTTCCGATGGGAGGAGGACTGTTAGCGGGATACGATAGTGATTGAGAACGTTGTATGCATTGATGAAGCTCAAATGATGCGTTCTGCCCTAATCCTCCATCTCCGTAATCTGCTCCCCAATCCGCTGCTTATTGACGAGTGACGAAAGCTCGGATTTCGAAGCAACGACTTAGCTCGCCCGATCAACCTGAGTCCTCTCCCGGTAACGACAGATCCGGTATGCCTTGCTGTCAGTAGTGATCAGCGGTGCGACTGTCACACGTTAGATTTAGACCTACTTGCGACTCCATCCACTATCTTTCGACCTTCGGCCTTGACGACTTCGTAGACCGTACACCTCCAAAAAGGGAGCTTAGTCCGTTTGCGCGGCGTATTCGGGCGAAGTGACGACTGCATTGAAAGGAGGACCGAGAGTATCGACTCCTACCAGGACGTTGCGGACCGCCTGGAGCTTCCTCCGCCACGCACTCCAGAGACATCTGTGCCCGTAGTCCGGCTGCATCCCTTTGATAGGCTCAGAGTGAAACGTGAGCATCCAGCCGGTCATATTGAGGAGGATGAGGCGTTCTCGGGCTAGCTGTTTCCATATCTGCGGATGAACTCCGCTGACGTTGGGGTCATGCCGGTATGGGGAAGGGGAGTGCGCCGTGAGTCATCAGGGAGTTCCGACACTATAGATCTTGATGAAAGCCGATCAGCAAGTAGTAACCCGCCAACACGTATCCCTCACCCTGGATCAAATTCCGTCTTCAGCGCAGTCCTCCTCTTCCTCTTCATCCTCGTCGATCTCCCCTAGCAATAAGTCCAGCCTCCTCATCTTCTCAGGATCCCAAACATACCGCGACATGGGTTGTCCGTACTCCCTGAGCTGCACTCTTGCTCGTGAGCACGGAGCGACGCAGTTCGGTCCATCTCGTCATACAGCTCGACAGTCGGGTCGATGGTGATTGGCAGCCGGCCTGTCGCAGCGAATTGACCCTCCTGCCACTGACTCAGGAGTTCCTGCAGATGACCCTCGTAGTTAGATAGCCACTGTGACCCGAACATCAACGTGGATAGATGGGAACCCAGGGCTTCCATACCTTTTCTTGCAAATGATACAGCCTGATTTGCTCCCAGCTGTCGACGGTATGAAACTCCCTGATGATAAAAGGTTCCGGATCTGCTCTCTGAGCCGCGATCGTTCCTTATGACGCTGGTAGAAGGCACAATCCGAGTCGCACGGCATCCAAACGTCTGTGCCGTCGTCTGGAGACATGATTCCCGGGAACCAAGTTGGGCCATCTTCGAGCCGGTAAGCGACCATCACACATCTCGCGGGACGACCGACAACGTAGTAGACCTAGATGTCAGTAAATGTCATTACAAGGGACACTCACGAATGTGATGGTCTGGTCGTCGTCGGGTTTGCAGGAAGAGAGTGATCTTTCACTCTCGAATACCGCATGCAACCACTTTGACAAGGGTCCGAGCTCCGTTTCAGGCTGATTGCAAGGGATCAGTGCGGATCAGTGTTGATGGCATCAGATTCCTTTTGGCCTCGTGATGATTACCCTGACCATCGAATCAGTGAAAACCAAATATCATGCAGATAAGCTTCCAACATTCATCGAGATGTCAGTGTCCAAGTACGTCTGGTACGGCGACCCGTCAAATCCTTCGGCACCACCAACACCGCAACCGGTCGTCAGTGTGGATAAGCGCAAAGGAGGGTTCCTTCATCGGGTTATTGGCGGAAAGGACATCGTCTGGCGAGAGATGGTACGTCCTTTGCGTAAGAATACGACTTTAACCTTCTTGCAGCCCCAACCTGAAATGAGTTCAGCGAACCCCTTCCAACTTCGCCCAATGCCTCAGCCACCACCAATGGGTACTGCCGGTAACTCCCACTCGGCCGCTCAAGGTCTGGGATCAGGTGCTCCTACGAGGCCTCCTGCGGTGACTGGACCGACCTACGTCGGCTCATCTCTGACACCCCTTCCAAACGACTTCACGGGCTTATCGTGGCGGGAACGAAGATACTGGGAGAAGATGCGAGCGGAGCAGATCAAGGCCGCCAAAGAGTGGGAAAAGGGGGAACGGAATAGACTGAAAGCTGAGGAGATCGAGCGTCGACAGAGGGAAAAGGCTACAATGAAGCAGTATCAACGGGATCTGAAGTATATCAGTCCAATTTCATACCTCTGCCCTCTGCTGACCCGATCAGGGAACAAGAGAAGATGCTTCGATGGCAGAGGAAACACCCCGGTCGAATGATGCCGATGCCGATGACGATGGCCGCCTCGAGCTCCTCGGAGACCCCGAAAGCCTCGAAGATCGCTCAGCAACCGACGTCTTGGACGATGTTGCCGACACTCGAGGAGTTTGGCGTGAGAAGACCTCTTGACGCTCCTGGCCGACCTGCAAATCTCGGCGGGCCTCAAGGAGGACCGAAATGGCCGATGATGTCTAGGACCATGACGCATGTGAGTGAATCAAGGTTTCGGGACCTTTGGCGAACATACGCTGAGCCGGGGCAGGCGGTAGTGGACATGGCTCCGGAGCAGAGAGTCGCTGCAACGCAGGTGAGTTTCCCATCTTCCTACTTGCCGTCGCGCTTGGGCCGACTTCCGGTTCAGTCGGGGCAACTTATAGCGCCATACTGGTGACAGCGGAGAAGAAGATGTGATCAAAGGCTATGTCGCATAGCGTATAAGTTTGTTCAATGCAATGAAGAGCTTCTTAGGCGACCTATGGCCGATCTCGCATAGGACAGAGCGCCTTGAATGGGACCCGGTTCCTTCCGGCTATATTGATTCCCGGAGCGATATAGAGAGGAGTTCCTGCCAGCTCGTCTCGCCGAAAGCCTTGACCACGACTACAGACGACATCAACCGGCTCAGCATCTGAGTCCAGTGAAAAGTTCGGATTAAAGATGTCGAAGCCGGAGCCAGGCAAGGTTGGGCAAGAGTATGGAGCTGTCAGAAGTTCTCTACCGCTTGAACGACTCGTACCGTACCTCGAAGAGCATATCGACGGGTTCAAAGCTCCCGTCGAGGTCAAGCAGTTCAGCGTGAGCTAACCCAATCCCCATACATACTAAAACTAGCTGATGCTTTCTCACAGTTCGGTCAAGTATGTCTTTCTCTAATATCATTTGAGAAAAGCTGAGCTCCCAGTCCAACCCAACTTACCTCCTCACAACCCCTTCAAGATCCTATGTCCTCCGTCGAGCCCCACTGGGTCCCCTCCTCAGTCCGACGGCACATCGAGTAGATCGTGAATATCTCGTCATCTCCGCTTTGAACGAGTATAACTCCCGTCTTTCACCTGACGAGAGCGAGCAGACGATCCCCGTACCAAAAGCTTATTGCCTTTGTATGGACGAGAAAGTCGTCGGAGCTTCGTTCTATGTTATGGAGTTTGTGAAAGGAAGGATCTTTCAGGATATACGGATGAAGGGTATATCCAAAGAGGAGAGGAGGGAATGGTATGTCCCCCCTTGTTTGGTACAGACATGACATCGCTGAATTGAGAATCAGTTGGAGATCTGCTATCCGAGCTTTGACAAGATTGTCGACAATACCTCTGTCCTCCTTGAACTTACCGGCATCATTCGCTCCTCCGCCTGATACGAAACCATATTTCCCAAGACAAGTAACCTCCTTGCTGAAAGTCTCGGCAGCACAATCACGAGCGAAATCGAAAGATACGGGGAAAGAGGTAGGGGAGATTTGGGGTACGAAGGAATTTCTGCCTTGGTTTGAGGAAGGTGCGAACAGGATCGCTAGGGATGAGAACGCTAGAGGGGTTGGGAGTATTGTACATGGAGATTTCAAGTTGGATAATATGGTACGTCCACTTGACACTTGGTTTTTGAACAATTTAGGCGGGCGGACGCTGATGGAGATACGATACAGATCTTTCATCCGACGGAATCGAGGGTTATCGCTTTCCTTGATTGGGAACTCACAACTCTCGGTTCTCCGTTGGCAGACCTAGGGAATATGTTGATGCCGTTCTCTATCGGCCCGGTGAATGATACGGAGGTTCAGCGAGGGAAGGTCGGAGGGATACTCGTGGGTCTGAAGGGTGTCAGCGGCGATAAGTCGGGTTTGCCCGTTTCAGAGGAGATCGAAAAGTGGTGGGTGGAAGGGATGAATGAAGGCATCGCTCGACACCGGAGAGAGAAGGCGGTACAGCCTTGGACATATCCCATCGCGGGTATGGAGTGAGTCCCGCTCTTACCCGTGACCATTTCGGCTTCATTGACCGACTTTAGCTGGGTCCGGTCTTGGATCGTCTTTCGATTGGCCATCATCATCCAGGGTATCGCGGCGCGGGCATCGCTTGGTCAGGCAAGTTCCGCAGACGCCAAGGCGGATAGCAGGATCGTCTTCGACTTTTTGGCAAAGCAGGCTTGGGATGTGAAGGAAGAGGTGGGAGATAAGCTGAGCGCCAGGATGGGGGCGAAGCTGTAACCCTCGCCGAAGTTTGTCCAAATGGGCGGTGTGTCCTCGAGTATCATCGCATGCATCATTTAGCGACTTGCTTCCCGCTCCATTGTATTACTTCCGGCCACCCTGCAACCGTCTCCTTCGTCCCGGCAGGTACAGGCAAAGTCGTCACACCCTCTCTCAACCATTCCTCCTCTCCTAGGCCTCTTCGGAACCCACTCTGAGCCCTCCACTTGACTTTCCGAACCGCATCCCTTATCGAGATGAACGCGTCGTCCGGTCCGGGCACACATCCTCGCACGAAGAGGAGGTCGAGGGCTAGGTCGATACGGTGAACGAGGAGATTTTGAGTTGTGCGTGTGACGTGACCCATATGACCTGCCATTTTCTTGTTGGGTAAAACTCGACCGGGATCCTACTGAAGTCAGCGATAATTATATGGAAGATTCGAGTTGGCAGACCTGATGTTGACCGGTTGATCCGGGACTCCGATGGGCGAGAGACGTTCCATGGGTTGCCGATTGTCCACGAAACCCGTGCCTTTTCATAACCCCTTGAAACCCTTTCCCAATCCTACGACCGAGTCAGTCAAGCCCAATCCCTGCCCAAACGAGGTAGGAGCAATCGGATGGAAAGGTGGGAAGAGGACGACCCACGAAGTCGCAGTGACATCAACAAACTGCCCTGGAACGAAATGACCCGCAGAGAATTCCGTGCCAACGGGGACGACAGCATCTTCCGTCACCCTAAACTCCATGACCTTGTACTTCGGCTTCGTCTTTGCTTTCTTGAAATGTCCGCGTTGTTGTTTCGTTGCCGTCCATGGGGGTCGATTCGAAGAGCCCAGCTGGAGGGAGTGGAGGTGGGGAGCGTTGGTGGGTGGTGAAGTGTGGCGGATGACTTGGCATGAATCGACCTGGAGACTATCAGCTTTGGTTTAGGGAACGCTCAGAAAGGGAAGATGTTAGGAGGGGAGAGGACATACCTGAAGGACCGTGACGGGGTGTCGGACACCGGAGTCATCCCATAGTGCGGTCATGCCTCGTTTTCGGGCGATAAGACCGGTACGTTGGGTGAAGGGGGTCCATCGGTTTGCAGGGGAGGTCGAGGAGGATGCGGAGGACGCGGAGGATTCGGCAAGAGGTTCGACCGCGGTCGCGAGGTAGCGAATAAACATTGTAATGGAAGATCGCCCAGATGAGATGTTACGGAGGAGGAAGGACATGATGTCAGATATAGTTGGGCACCGTGTTTGCGATGATGAAGGTCGTAAAATAGCAGCTGGAGCGACATCTCGTTTGAAACCTATGCGTTCACAACCTATCCGAACCCCCTAGTTTGCTAGTTGCGGTTTGTATGCGGGGCTGAGGCTTATCCCGAGCTCAATTTGTTTTGCCTGTCACTTTGGCTTGTAATACTGCGCATGGTAACGAAGAGCAACGACAATAAGAACGGCAAGTCCGACACGTCGCCTCTTTCACAGCGTAGAATCGTAACTCAGATACTTCGACCGCAAATAAGCTATTTCCATCTGTCGCAAACAACGTCCCTGCCATCCCCGACCATCATCACGTTCCTGTTTGCTTGGCTGTTGTCCCTCGCAGCTCAGTCCTTCCACGTCACTTGATCCACCGCGATGGCCGCGACATCCTCCATGTACGTCGAGGAGATGCAGGACGGTACATACCCAGATTCCGCACGACAGTCACGAATAGTCACCCAACCAGCACCTTTACTAGACCAATGTGAGTCCTCTCTACCTCCGTGCTGTTGCTGGCCTCACGCATCGTGCTCACTCATACTGACTCTCCGTCTAGCCCACCTACGCCCCGGTAAAGAAGCCGAACTCCTTTCTCACAACCGAACCCTCGAACTCTACCGAGACAACGCGAAAAAAACCAACGACCCGGAACTGATCTTCGAATTCTCAGTCTTCATGATTGATGCCGCCAAATCCATGATCCCACCTGAAGAAGAAGCTTCCATCCCCAAACAAACACGACATGTTCACGCTCTCTACCAAAAGAAAGACGAACTCATCAAAGAAGCTACCGGGTTGTTGAAGAGATTAGCCGATAGAGGATACCCGGACGCGCAGTATTTCTTGGCGGATTGTTATGCGAATGGGATTGGGACTGTGAGGGGGAAACAGGATTTCGATAGGGCTTTCCCTTTGTTCGTGCTGGCCGCGAAACATGGTCATCCGGATGCGTGCTATCGGGCTGGGACTTGCTGTGAGCATGGTTGGGGATGTCGGAGGGAGAGCGCGAAGGCGGTGCAGTTCTACAAGTGGGTCAACCTTCGCAGAGACAGCTCCTGAGCCCCTTATACGGATGATCGTCACTCACGCTGATATCCCGCAGAAAAGCCGCCGTCGCACTACATCCCGGAGCGATGTATCGCCTCGGAACAGCCGAACTGAACGGAAACCTCTCCCTCCCCCAACGGCCGAAAGAAGGTGTCAAATGGCTAAAACGATCTGCCGAGCATGCGACCGAAGAGTATCCTCATGCCCTGCACGAGCTAGCTCTACTACATGAAAGAGGAATCGAGAACGTCGTCTTTGTCGATTTGGACTATGCCGCGGAACTGTTGGCGCAGGCTGCGGAGTTGGGGTATGCGCCGAGTGCGTTCAAATTGGGGGAGTGTTATGAGTATGGGAAGATGGGTTGTCCGGCGGATGCGGCATTGTCAATACATTACTACGTAAGTTCGGCTTTCACCATGAGTCAAACTCCGCTTGTCCAGACTCATCTGCTTCCCTCTTCTTCCGAGACTGCACGCCTCCGAAATTTCGACACAATTGGCTGATATGCGTCAGAACATCGCCGCAACGCAAGGACATCGCGACGCATGCTTCGCCCTCACCGCATGGTACCTCGTCGGCTCACCCGGCGTACTCCCTCAATCCGATACCGAAGCATACCTATGGGCGAAGAAAGCCGCGGAAGCGGGGTTGGCGAAAGCTCAATATGCCGTTGGGTACTTCGCAGAGGTGCGCCGTTTTCATTTGGCTCGTTCGTCGTGCTGACGTATTCAGACGGGGATCGGGACCGAGGCGGATCTGAACCAAGCGATGAATTATTACCGCTCGGCTGCAGAAGGAGGAGACAAACGAGCGCAGAAACGGCTACAAACGAATGATAGGAGAGGGATGACTGCCCTGGATCGCAGAGCGGAGATCGACGCTATGAAGGAGGATTACAACTTCAAGGGTGCGAAGGGGGATAGCTGTTTGATCATGTGATCGATTGGAGGTGTATCGCTCCTTACTAGACGGGCACATTCACGATTCACGCTGGATTGTACGTATTATGCCCTACTGTCCGTTTGTCGAATAGGGCGATGCTGAGCTTTACTGATGCACGATGATTCACGGAGCATGCCGATTCCGGCAGGTACTAACGTATCATCAGAAATTTGACGAGCCGCCCCGTTATTCTAATCTAGAGCAAAGCCGCCGACACCTCCTAGGGCCCTCTCTATGAGTACGATCCGCTCGTGATGGAAATGTGGGAGAATGGGGAAAAGAGGGGAATAGGGGAAAAGAGGGGAATAGGGGAGGGAGGGGGGAAAAGGTGTTTGTTGAGACATACTGATGCACCTTCGCGAGGCTCCTTACTCACGGAGGACACAGCTCCCACGTCATCGGAAGACAGTGTAAGACCGGTGCAGACTCGATGTAAGGAGTATCTCAACACGCTCGCACGCGCGGCATTTTAATTTCGCATTGCTTTCGACCATGAGACAGAGCCTAACGGGATGACTCGTGGAGAAACACTGATACACGTAGCAACCGGAAGCGGTGCATGTGACAAAGCGTTTCGCGCTCCTTTTGCTGTGAGAGGTTCGAGCCGATGGCATGACGCGTATCACAGCGAACCCTTCCTTTCATTTTTCTCCACCGCGACTGGACCTTTCCTTGGTGGAATCGACGTCACAGATGAGTTGGGACGCGTCAGGATGATACCGCTTCCTTTGGCTGATTCTTACTCCGTACCAGCTCCGAAAGCCCGGTTGAGCTATAAAAGCCTTGCCGAGGGCCCACTGAATCCCAAAGAGAACATCAACTTCGTACTCATTGCAATTCGCTTCCTCTCCACAACTGAGCTCAAGACTTACTTTCATCCTTCCACAATACAGACCCACAATGGCTTCATCACTCAGGAGCAACAGCATTGGCCATCTCGCTTCTTCTAGTGATGCCCGAGAATTCAGGTGGACTGTCTGTGGACCATTCCACTATCGGAGACGAATCATGGAGGAATCTGCGGAAGTCCTTCTCGCAGGTTTCCCATAGCATTCGCCAGCGCAAGACGGCCTCAACCCAGACATAAAACTCTGGGGGTCATCGACCGAGCCTCAGCAGGGCCAACTCAAACGCGGCTGACGAGACACTCGAGCTTGTCAGGAGGAACGGTCCGTCATCGTACGTATCTCAGATGCGACGAGCTGCCGAGGAGCCATTTTGAGCGCCGAGATTTGGATGTCTTGGGTTCTACACTCAGGTCACACTCAAGCGGATCTGGCAGGGGTACTTACGTGCCGGGTCCGCAGAAGAAGGGTGGGGTTTGGAAGGGGCTTGGGTACCGTTGCGTATGATGTGGCGAAATCTTTGTGCTGTCTGGCTGGATGCGGTTGTATCGACGGTTACTCCAAGGACAGGTCAGGTCAACGGATCAGGAGGGAGAACATCAGACAGGTCCGGTAGGCCTGGATTGGATTAGCGTAACGTCCTCAGGCTTCTGAGTGTGGATGTCTACGGGTCACGATAGACTTATCTAGACATTTTCTACCATTCTGCTTTGGTCTCCTTGCATGCATGCAATCTGATATCAACTTTGAAGATCTTTGTCCAGGCTGACAAAGAAAGGTAGCTCCAGTCGATCGCTATCTCTACTCGAATATGTGGGTCTGACAGGGTCCAATTGGCTTCTAGTTAGCATTGTAGGCGAGTATACGGTAAGGGTCTCGTACTCGATGCATCAAGCAGCCTCCCGCCAGGAGGAAGACGTGATTTACGAGTGTGAGATCTGGCAAAGCGAGATGGCTGATGGGGAGGCGAGGCTGGATTTAGTAGTGACTAGAACGCCTTACGGAATTAGTATCAGTCCGCGCTTATTTTGGAAGATCCGAGGACTGCTGATCCGCCAGACAGGGAACACATGCCTGGCTAGTAACTGATATAAACCCGTCTATATGTCCTACTTCCCACTTCCCGCTCAGATACTCCCGTGTGCACCACGTTCAGCGTGGTGGGACGCAAGAACCAGGACGCTCCTTGCACTGCAAGACCCCTTCAAACCGATAACCATCAGGCTTAACAACGAGATGTCTTCCTTCCGTATCTTGTCTCCGATCCCCACATTTGGCCACTGAAGAAAGGATATACCAAGGATAATCCGGTAGGACATATCTAAACCCTCATCTCCCCCAAGTCGCCACCACCATTTTCATGTCCAGGTTTCGCTTGTCCTTCCGAAGGCACACAAACCCCATGGGTACACCGACAGCGTTCACATGGAATCATAAGAGTCCTCACACTGAAATACCGACCTTGTCACTCAAAGTTCTCCTCAAATTGCTAGCCAGAGCAACTCAGAGACCACCGATGCAAATCAACTCCTACCAATCTGGGGCGGAAGGAGTAGCCGCGAACTCATCACCTGAACGAAATAATGCTGAGCACCGTCAATACGTTTAGCGCCTCGCTTCCCAATTCTTCGAGGAGTCTTCCGAGCGAAACCAGCTTCCAGCCGTCCGCACGTCGTCTGGTTCGCGCTGCCTCGCCGGTCTCGTCGCCAATTACGCCAGGTGAAATATCAGCTATTCTCGATTCCGTTTCCAGAGGACGTTCATAGCGCAAGCCGCCTGACGGGACACTCACGCAAGCATTATAGCTCCACTCTGTACGGTGAGGAGGACCCTGGGGGCGCAAAACCCCTCCCTGTCTTCACGCGGTCCGGAGACGACGAAAGGTGGATAGGGGTCGTGGACCAAAGGAACAGGTGTTACGACAATTTTTTGGGGTTATCTGTCGCCAGCTGTAAGGCGAGAAGTGCTTGGAAGTGATGTCAAACTAGTTTGTTGGCGGTCGGTGGAGCTACTTTAGCTTTCCAGAGCAGCCAGGAACGTGACCGTTAAATGGGCGGAAGTACAAACCTTTCCTGCGTGACTGACTGTATGCATCTATACTCAATGACTTTGTCCATCTTGTGTAGACTGCACTGCATCTATGCACTACACCTCTTGCAAATTCGTTTCCCTCCAAGTCAGATAACCGCTAAGACTTATACTAATTCAGTCCATCGACGAACATCTTGGGAGGAGAAATTGAACGTGCTTGGAGTGTGGCAGGCGGGAAGGGGGATGGAGGAGGAGATGTCGCCTGAGCCCATTGGAATTTGGATACCATTGAACTACGAAAGTGCTCTACAGAGGCTCGTAGAATGGTACAAAGGTGTTATTTGCATATGTCGTGTCGTTACAGCGTCGTACGAGTGCCAGGATACTGCGTGCTTAGCTAAATATATATGTACAAGAACTCTAGTCATGTGGGTGGTCAGGGTATCAATGACCTGGAAACCATATCATACACGATGGCAACGGGTCCTCCCTTCATGAGTCCGCAGCCGGCCCGGTCGTGACGGCTGGGGGAACACCGCCATTCTCGGGCTTGCCTACGCGACCGCTTTGCTTCCCACCCCGACCTCCGCCCCGTCCTCCGCCCCGTCCGCCGCCCCGTCCGCCGCCGCCACCGTCCCGCTTTCCTCCTCGACCTCCACGGCCACTGCCTCGTCCAGACTTGTGACCGTTGGACCTCGGGGACGCGGACTGATCCTTATTCCCGACCGCACCAAGGGCTACTTTACCCTGGAAGTTGGCGCGGGTGTGCCAGAATTCTCGCTGCTCGTCCTCTGCACCGAGTCAGGGGGGATACTGGAATATGACGCGCTTGACTGACCGGTCATCCTCTGCCACTGAACCTCGACACCACCGAACAGCATCTTCGCCTCCTGAAGCTTGGCCATCTCATCATCGGTGATCACGGTCGAGTCGACCTTGGCGAGGCTACCGCTTTCCGATCCAGGAGGGAAGGCGAGGAAAGGAGCTTCGATGCCGTTTTTGCCGACTTGGATCTGTCCGATGATTAGAACATACTGATCAGTAAAGCTGCACTCACCTTGAGATCCTTCCAATCAGCGTTCGGTCCAGCCCCAACGAACTTGATAACCGAGTCATTATCGAAGGGAATCTTCGCTTTTTCCAGGACTTGGCCAGTGACGCGGTCACACTCCAGCTTTGCGCCTCTGTATTCGAGAATGAACGGCTGCGCGCGATTAGCTTTACATTGCCATCCAGAGAGGGAGCACCCACTTCAACCTTCGCCGCCTTCTTTGGCTTGTCATCAGCCTCCTCCTCCCTAGCCCTCTTCTTTCCGCTGTCTGGGAAATTGAGCGGTTTCCCGATGACGGCGACGGTATCAGGGATCTTCGCAAGCGACGGTACCCCTCCCTTGCTCATCTTATCCATCTCCCTGAACGCATTGAACTTGATACCGTTCGATTGCTGAAATTTCTTCGATGTACCATTGGCGTCTCTTTCTCCGGGAGCAGGGGTACCGCGATCGGTTGAAGGGGTCCCGCGGCGAAGGTCTCGCTGGGCGATTCCCTTCTCCTTGGCTTTCATGTTCACATATGCATCTCTGAGAGGGGTCAGCGGGGTCTAGGAGGGGCGATTGCGCTTACTTCGTCATGACGAGCATATCTGGACCGTCTGAGGTGTACTTCGGGATGTCCTTTCGCTCGAGAAACTTCTTCATCTCGGCTTCGTAGGCGAACTCGACGAAGCAGGAGCCCTGCGCAAGTGAGCTAGATCGTATTTGAAGCCGGTACATACCTTGAACGGCCCCTTGCCTTTTCCCCTGTCGCCTTTCTCAGCGGCATCCCCTTTACGCTTCCGCACGGCGTTGATCTTTCCGAACTGTCCGAACCACTCCTCAAGTTTCTCCTGGCTGGTCGCCTCGACGTCCCCTTCGCCGAAACCTTTCTAGACGATTGTCAGGCCAGACTCGGACAGGGTAACGAAAACTCACCACATAGACCGACCTCGACCAAGCCGTACTGTTCGGCTCCAAAGGCCTCTGCCTCTTCACATTCGCTCCATCCTCACTAAGCGCCACGAGCGGGTCCTTCCCCTCCTCCTCCGCAGCCTGCTGCAAAGCGTACGCAACGAGCGGCACACCGTAAGCCCCAAACTCTTGCATCCGCTTGAACGTCATGATCGTCTTGATCGGTACCCAGCCTTCTTTGTTACATGCCGTGAGGGAGAAGAAGTACTTGTCGATGGGGAGGTTGGAGTCGGAGAAGTAGAAGTAGACTGAAAGTCTGGGTCAGTACTGGTGACGAGGTGTTGAAGGCAACGTACCTTGCTTCGCAGCCTTGGCGAGGAGAGTATCGATCTCGTCATCTGTCTCGCCCTCCACCAAAGGCCTCTCGAGCTTCGGTTTGACTTCCGCCTTAACCTCGGATAAAGCAGGTTCTGACTGAATCTCGGTTTTCGCTTCAAGCGCGTCATCCGGCTTGGTCTCCGCCGTCACCGCCTCTTCCACCTCTGGCTTAACATCTGTTATGGAGACGTCTGCTTCTTCAACAGGGTGAGTGACCTCCTCGGTGGCGATGAAGGCTGCCTGAGCTGGGGCATCGGTCTCGAGGGCCTCTGACATGATGGGGAAAGCAAGAGAGTGTAAGGGATCTAGTGGGAAGGTAAGGGATTGAGCGATTTTTGAGGATGAGAGCGGATTAAGGGCGTCAGGATGGATGAGATGGAGAGATGAAGATATTATCTGCCCTCGACCCGAGTAAAGGAGATGGCGAAGTAATCGAGCCAAGGTCTGTCTCACTTGGTTTCTTTTCCCATTCACAAAACTCTGTCTTCCTCCACCTCAACTTTTCCCACGAGGCTCGGCGAAATAGAAGATCTTTGCAAGGAAAAACTCAGTGTGGCAGCTTTTGGTCCCGAAGAAAGCTTTTTACTTGGAGGTGGCTTGACGTAAGACCCTGAGTTCGCCATGATCTAAGTGCGATATTACCCAAAGGATGGCTAAGTAACCCTTGCTGCCCGAATATGTCTTTACAAGCTCAGCGTGTATGCACACGCCGGCGATTCCCCTTGCGTCACCGCCAATGCAGCACTCACTGACCTGAAGTTTCCTTCACTCGGTTTCTGCTTTTACTTCTACCTAGCTGCAGGTCAGCACCGACATTCCTTGATTCGACCTCAAAAAGCGACCGCTCAGCATGTTGCGAGCTGCCCTCTTCTCTTTCATACCTCTCGCACTCGCCGTCACTCCTTCCGCACGATGGGGTCACCAAGCGGTGTTCGTCTCGTCACAACAGGCGATGTATGTAGTCGGTGGAGAGGTCAACTCATCGGGGATACAGGTCACCAACGATGTCCTCGTCCTCCCGGTTGGCTTGCTTGTTAGTTATTACGTCCATGCTGACTAGCACAGTTGAATAATAGCAACCCCACCTTCAACACCGGAGCAAATGATGGCCTCCCCCCTCACGCCTTCGCAGCGATGAGCCTTACTAACGATGGATCTTCCATCGTGGCCATTGGCGGGATGACCTCATCCTGCTCGTCCGATGGGCTTGTGCACACCCTTGACCTGGCTGGAAACGGGACTTGGGAGAAAGTGTCGCCTTCAGGCGTAATACGGCGCCGTGGAGCGCAGATGGCTTGGGTGGATAATGGTTCTACTGATGGGGAGATGATGCTCGTCGGGGGTATTGCGGATACTTTCTCCTGCGGTAAGTGCAGCCTCTTCCTCAGGAAGTTTCTGACGGTCCCAGCATCATCGACCTCTTCATACCCCGCGACCGATATCCTTTCCCTCCCAATGAGCTCGTCATCTCTCGTCTCCACTCGTATTCTCCCCACCTTCCTCACCGGCTCCGAGCTCGCCGTGTCAGATTTCGCCATGACTTCCGACCCGAACGGGACGATCTACCTCGCCGGTGGTCAGGCGGCAAACGGCGACATGGTTTCGCTTGCTACGATCGGGATGTGGACCAAGACCGCAGGGTGGATCTCGCAGGTCACTACTGGTGATATCCCGGCTGCTCGTATCGGAGCGTCCTTGGAGGCTCACCCATCCTTGGACATTTTGTAAGTCCACCTGAGACCGCTCAGCATCGCTGACCCTTGAAGGGTCCTGCACGGCGGTTCCATCCTCGACCATACAACCTCCCAAACACCTACCGCTCTCCTCGCCTACCTCAATATCACCTCCTGGACTTGGACCACACCCTCCAACCTCCAACCTCCTGCATCCTCCGCCACAGCCTACCACTCGTCGGTCATGATCCCCTCCGGCGTGATGATCACCGCTTTCGGTCTCGGCGCCTCTGGAGCTCGGTACGACGTCTTCTACCTGGACATGCGTGACCCGACCGGTTCCGCTTGGACGTGGAAATCAGTCTGGAACAGTAATATGCTCAGCGCGTACACCGGTACCAGCACCAGTGACAGTACCAGCAACACCGCGACGACGGGTAACCCAGGGGTTGTAGCGACGAACGATTCGTCAGCTCCCCCTACAAAGAAAGTCACCACCATCGGCGTACCCGTCATCGTCGGTGTCCTCCTCGCCTTACCTGTGATCATCTACTTCATCCGCCGCCGCATCAGGATCGCCAAGAAACGCCGAATGGCTCGACACTTCTCCTTTTCTTCGCAAGAGGATGGTGGCGACTTTGCCAACCCGCTCGAACAGCACCGAACGACCGCGACGCAGTACTCCTTCGGTCGAGATGCGAACGAGCACGACGGCAACTTCATCACTGATATCGGGAACGGTCTCGTCAGTATCCTGAAACGGTACAGCCGGTCCTCAACCGAGAGTACCCGCCGAGACCGTTCTTCGAAAGGTAGCAAGGTCTCTGAGAAAGCTATGAATTGGGAGGAAATCGATTTCGGATTGGGTAAACTCGATGAGAGGCGAAGCTCCTCGAGGCACAGCTCTTTCTCCGCTCCGTCCATCTCGCCTACTCAACGAAGGACTCCTGATTTCGCCATGCCCATAGCATCCACTGCACCGGCTTACGAACCGAGATTGAGCTTTTCCTCTTCGCAGGAGAATGGCCCTCTCATCGTAAGCATCAACGATGTCGGGACACCCCGCAGTGACGGTCAAGTCCCACTCGTCCCCTCTCTCGTCCTCATGCCTTCAACTCCGATTCAGGAGCTCAACCTCATATACCCTACGACCGCTCCTACTCTCGCTTCCGCTCCAACCCAAGCAGAGAGCCTAGACTGGAGCATGCTCCAACAGGAACTCGAGTCCAAACCAGTCTTCCGCTCAATCTCATCAACCTCGACACTCCGCTCACACGCCCACCCTACCGCGCCAACCGGTACAGTCTCCCTCGTCAACCCAAAGACCGGTCGTCGATCCCTCGAAGCACTGCCTTTCGAATCATCCCGACGCGCTTCGCAACCCTTTTCAGGCCGACAACTGACCGGTAACTACGGCGGAAGGGGTTCCTCGACTTTCCCGCAACACTCCCCTGGATCGAGCGGATCGTCAACTCCTACCGGTCGACCGGCGGCGGCGGCACCCGCTGTGAGGAGGACGAGCACCCCCTTGGATGTACCTGTCTCGTCGCAAGGTGCCAGGAGGGAAGGCGTTCAGAGTAAGCTCAGGGTCGTGAATGTAAGCGACGATGAGGAGGAGGCTGGTCAGGCTATCTAGGGCGGATCTTACTTGGGACATTAAGGAGAATCCGACTGGTCGGAACTCATACCGTATTATACTCGCATGTACTGTGTGGACAGTGTGCAGTGTACATCCCAACCCCATCGGAAAGCACCATGTCAGACTAGTAGCGTATTCTAGCCACATTCGCTGCCTGGACAAGGCGCATTGTACAACTACAAACCCCTCAGAGGAAAACCTCGTCAAATCTCACAACCCCATTATCATCATGTCTCCCGATAACCCTGGCTCCGTTGTCCCTGTCTCCATCCATGTACCTGCCCATCCCCACTTGCATGTCCCTGCCCCTGCCCTTGCGGCTGATACTAATAATTAAACATTTCCCCCAGAAGCAAGTCGATCGCAGTAGGCGGATAAGCCGCCTGATTCTCGATAGACTGATGGCCGTGACCGCGATTGTAAGCATGTTGCTCATGATTGGTAGCCATCCACCGATCCGAAGTATTCATATACTGCTGATGACCCGGCATCGAACTAGCTCGATTCGCATCGAGAGCATGTCCATTCGAAGGCGGTTGTTCGTGACTCGTCGAGCTTGACGGTGGGATTGGGATCGTTTCCTCCACTTCAATAGTTTTCGCCCACTTATCCGCCATCCTCACCATCGATCCGACGAGATTACTACACCCATTCGGAATGGACTCCCCTTCCTCCTCATTCTCACTCGAAATCTGGCCGATACCACGGAGGACGAGTGAGACCTGCTTCATGAGGCAGAACCAATTCGTAATCCTGAAATGTCGATCGTGCTCCATCCCATTCCGTTTGGTGAGAATGATCCCACCGACCATCTCCATCAAAACCTTCGTACATTCTACAGCGATGCAGACGACATCGTGATATGGTACGAAGTCCGAACCCATCTCGACAATGGAGATCAGGATCTGCTCGCAGACGTCTCCTCGATATCCGCCCCATTCGCGTACCGCGAGTGCAGCGGGTGAAGGCGGGGACTGAGTGAGGAAAGGGATGATATCCTGAGGGTTACACGCGCGACCGATGGCGTACGCGACTTTGCGAGCGGGACTGAGATCAGTTGGTAGGCCTGGGAAGGCAGTGGGTGTTCCTGGGAGGTAGGCGGTGGCGATAAGGATTCGGAGGGCGGTGACGTAGACTTTGTTCGTCTCGAAGTGGCGCCGGAGTCGGCGGTACGACAACCAATTGGGGGATATACCACGGATAGTGGGAGACATCACCGCTATAGATCAGCTCAAACCTTGAAATTAAACTCACCTATTAAGGCGTCAAACCGGCTATCTATCACCTCCATCCTCGCAGTGTAATACTTCAACTCCTCAACCACCGCCTCCGCCAAGTTCAAGTTCGGTTCCGACGCAGCCGCCTCCAAAGCCCCTCTCGTCCTCGACAACCCATCATGCACCTGTGCAAGTCTCGCCAACTTGTCACAGATCGCCAACCTGCTCAACGCATCCGTTGGATCCCTCTCCATCCCTCTCCTCCAGATCTCCACGTTTTCCCCGCTCATCAACCTATCCACATGGTCTCTCACCATGTTCAGCTGAGCCGGACGTTTCGGCACTTCATCCTCCAGCGCCATGCTCGCCTCCGTCGCGCACAATGAGAGGTATGTCCAGACATCGATCGTTTCCCAGAAACCGGCCAGTGGCATCCGGCTTAGATGGTGCCATAGCGCAGTGTATTTCAGCGCTTCTGATATTCTTATGAACGCTTCGATCTGGCCTCGCGCGATGGCTAGAGTGCTGGGACTGACCAATTGGAGAGGGAGAGCACCGAGTGGAGCATGGTTCACGAGTAGGTCGAGAGCTTGTAGGGCGTGAAAGGATTCGGGGAGTTGCAGTAGGACTGTATTTCGTAATGAGGTGATGTATGATGTCAAGGTGGTTCGAAGATTAGTGACGGCTTGATCAGGGGGAAGGGTGAGCGATGCGAGGTATACCACCGTGGATAGGAGTAGCGCCGTGCTCGGGTTCGAAGGGTTCGACCATGCGCTGAAGAGGACAGGAGGCGGATCGAGGTAGGGATGGTATGATCGTAACTGGGAGATGCTGGAATTGAGCTTTATCCCTCGAGCTTGACCTACCCATCCTCAATTCTCTTCCTCATGTCGACATCCACCAGCTCATCCAGATTCACATCCTCCACCATCGCCTGCGTCCTCAATCGCACATCGTTCTTCCCATGTGCGACTCGGAGCATGGCACAGACCAGACCGTAAGGCCGTCCGTGTAGCCTCATGCTTTGCGTCTGACGTGAGCTCTCCCCGTCCGTATGAGCCATAGCATGATCCGCCGGTCCGAGGAAAGCCAAACTCGGTGCGAAAGGGTTCGTCACGTCCGCCGGGTGAAAGCCATGGAACAGGTCCAATGAGTGATTGACTCCATTAATCTTCGATCCTTCCGCTACGGCTGGTCGAGTCGACAGTTTCCGTCTGGGCGAAGCTGGCCTAGCTTCTCTAGGGGAAGCCCATGCTTCCTCTCGAGACCGTTTCCGTTGTTTCCGAGAACTATCATCGACTACACAAGGTAGTGCTAGGACTTTACATCGATGACACGACTTGTCAGGTGGTAGGGCGTCTGATGAAGAAGGTATGTTGAGGTCGGGTAGCTCACATCGCGTCTTGCGGACTTTGCAGAGGTCGCAGGAACGCCGGGCATGGGTCCGTTTGGCTCGTGGTTCCGGCGGAGCGGATTGTAACGCGTATGATAAGGACATGACGGCGTCACGCGAAGGTACCAAGGGCTTTGTTGCAGGGAAACTGGGTCACCACTCGTGCGAGTGATCCGCGTCTGATATAGGTGTCTTGAGCTAAATGCGCTGAAGAGTGAGAGTGAACCTTCAACCCGACGGAAGTGGTCACCGAGCTCCAACGGGAAAGAGAACACGGAAGCAAAACCACGTTTCCAGATATTCCCCCGCGGCTTCAACGAATCAGCTCTCCTCACCTTGACCCCCGAAAACCCGTCTAAGGAGCATGGCTACCGTGCACCCATCCCGTCTGGGTCTCGTCTCAGGTGCGAAGTCGGTACCTCAACCAATTTCGCCATCACGGTCGCCATCACGGGAAGAAGAGCTGCGACGCAAGTTGCTCGAGCGGCGAAGACAGGCGGGTCGGGAGAATGGTGCGGATAGGCGGGATGACCGTGATGACCAAGAAGAGGCTGAGCTTAATGGACACGGCAGACATGGTCACGAACAGTCGAAGAGTCGCGAGTCACTTCCGCCTCGCGACTCGCAAACCGCACGCCGACACCGCTCGCCATCGCCTACATCCCGCCGCGATAAGGATCATCGACCTCGTTCAGATTCCCGTGACAGGCCATCACATCCTTCCGTTCACCGACGGGATGGTCGGAATCAAGAGGAACCGAGTAACGGCCACCGAAGACCACCAGTACACGAAGAGACTCGAGGCGATATCCGAGACCGTCGTTACTCACCTACCTACAAAGCATACGATCATCCGCCACCACGAGAGGAGCCTTTCATCCCCCTCAACGGGAATGGTGCAGTGCCCCGTGCTTCATACGGGTACGGTCATCAGCGGAACGACTTGCCTCGTGAGGAACGAGCAGCTCCGCCTCCCCCTTGGCGGGATAGCGGGAGGGGTGGATGGCAAGGCGGAGCACAAAGAGGTGGATACAACGGGCCTGCTGATTTTGAAAGGTGAGTACCTGGACAGTAGTTTTGGTATAGAATGTAGCTCATAATGCAGACGTCGCCTTGAGCGAGAGCAGATGACCCTTTCCGTTTGGCCTCCTTCACCAAAGCAGCCTTTCCGAGACGAAGAGTAAGCCTCTTTCTCGTATCGATCTGTCAAAGCCATGCTGATACCCCTTAGGGAGCTCGAAGCCGATCGAAAAGCGTCGAAACGAAAGTCGAAGAAGTCCAAAGCGTTGAAACGCTCCAAGAAGCGGAGCAAGCGATACTCGGATTCCGATGATACCGCATCCGACACCGACTCCGAGGAAGAAGAGAAGCTTCGTCGGCTACGAAGGAAGGAAAAGGAGAAGGAGCGGGAGAGGAGGAAGAGGTACTCTGACGATGAGGGCGAGGATGACATGCACAAGAAGAGGAGAAAGAGCGAGAGCGGGAAGCGGAGCGAGGACGACGTGGCGGATCAATGGGTCGAGAAAGGTGGCGAGGTGGTTCTCGCCCCAAAGTCGGAGGATCGAGCTCGTCTTGAGCCACCTCCAATCCGGTATGAGGAGGAAGATTCGGATTCCGATGAGGTGGGACCGCACCTTCCTGCCGAGCATACCGGTCGTGAGAGACGTGATCGTACAGCGTAAGTCTCCTCCTTTAACCAGGTACCCAGCTGATCGTGACTAGTTACACCAACCTACTTCGCGGCGAAGGCGAAGCGATGGCAGCTTTCGTCGCATCAGGCCAACGTATCCCACGACGAGGAGAGATCGGTCTCGAATCCGATCAGATTACAGCGTTCGAAGGGATGGGTTACGTCATGTCAGGTTCCCGGCATAAGCGTATGAACGCGGTACGGATGAGGAAGGAGAATCAAGTCATCAACGCCGAGGAGAAGAGGGCGATTCTCAATCTTCAACGAGAGGAGAAGACGAAAAAAGAAGGAATGATCATATCGCAGTTCCGAGAGATGCTGGAGGACAACTTGAAGCGAGAAGCGGTGAAGAAGGTGTGAGAAGGACATAAGGCGTAAGTGTGGCGATGGAGGGACGAGGAGGAAGCTCTTCGGGAAGGGCAATGGAGGGGAGAGCGGGGAGTTTTGTTGGGTCACCTTACTTGAGGCGGTAGATCCTCGATGCGCTATGGCATCATGCATGGAATATCCTAAGGCTGGTCTCTGAATGGACTATTGTCAAGAGAAGCAGGGCTCGGAAGCGCCAGCTGAGAGCGAGCAATAAATGGATATAAGTACATGTCATACAAACGAGGGTAGCGGCACAATGAGTGTGATTTTCTCGTCATACTTCCGCTTACCCCGCTTCATCTCTCTTCCTCCGCTTCATCCTCCTCCCTCATTCCCCGTCCACATCCTATCTTCATGCTTACACCCGCTCAAGCTTGTCTCTTATGACATGAGCCAACCCTTCTGCGTTCCCATCGTGTCCACAGCCAGACGACTATCATCCATCGGCGTACCAGGCATCTTCGGTGTCTCCAGCTCCACCTTCCGCTGACTTGGACTCGCGAGACCGCTCACATACGGCGTAGGTGGACGACGGGGTCTGTGCTGCTCCATGGTAGCGACGTCGAGATCATCCACCGGGGTCAATGAGAATGATACAGCCTTACGTTTGTGCGACGGTCGTTCGTGCGCTCCGGTGACGGTGATGAGAGGTACTGCTACTGGTGAGACGAGGGGCGTGATTGGGGGAGAAGGGGGATGCGAATGATTCGGGAGAGGCGTATGCGGGTGCTCCACACCAGGTGGAGTTGAGAAGTACTTTGATGAGGGGAAGAATGCGACGACGACGAGCAGGAAGAGAAGGTCGAGAGAGGCAGTGAGGGAGTCCATATTGGACTTTGGCTTGCGATTGTGTTTGATGCTCTTGTCAGCAGTGATGGGCGAGTAAATGCGGTTTACAGGACAACGAGTGGGGTACTTGAGGCTTGTCGCATCGCTACCTCGAAAGGATCGACTCCGAAAGGAAGGGTTCCGCGGTCAGGAGCGAAGTTTGACACTTGTCGCAGGTTGCTGCTTCACGAGTTGCAAGGGGAAGCTTGCGGAGGTAGATCGGGATGACTTCGATGAGAGTATGCTTGGCGGACCTTGAAGGAATCCTCACACCTCCACTGCTGGAATGCATCAGCTCCTATTGCTCACCATGCTGTTAGTAATGGGAGCTGTGCTGTGAACACGAAGAATTTTCATCTCTATCCTTTCATTCATTGAGTTCGTACGCTAGAGAATCGTAACTCGTCATCAGATCATTGAAAGCACAAAGAGTTTTTTTTAAGGACCCTTGCCTCGCTGAATCCACAATGAGCCAGCAATCCTTCAATCCTTTCACCTTCACTCAGTCCGTTCAATGCTATCTCCCTCATGATTGCCGATCTTCCTGACGAATCTAGCCGGATTACCAACCCATTCCTCATTCTCCCCGACATCTCCTATCACAACGCTTCCTGCTCCGATCACCGCTCCATCCCCGCTGGTGACACAAGGCAGAATCGTCACATTCTCGCCAATCAGCACGAGCATGCCAATCTTGACCGGACGAGCGATCCCGATGGTGTTGATGCCGGGACAAAGTGAAAGGTTTGAGCGGATGCATGGCAGTCGCTATGGACAGCCGATTACCGATGATACACTGATCACCGATGTAGACTTCCGCCTGGTCAGCTTTTGACGCATGATCGAAAGATGAAAGCTTACTCGGTGCGGTGTCAAGGAAAGAAGCATTCGCCCCAAGGTAGACGTTCCTTGCCGATCAAGACATTGCTCCCCTGAAGGCATCAGGAAGTGGATGGCAAACGGACAGTCTCAACGGCGGTTAAGTCTTGCAGCTCCTCCATTTCATCCAGATCGGAGGCACGACCATACTTCCCTCCCCAAACTCCTTGAAAAGCTTCTTCGCCAAATTATCCCTATGTTTCGCGGGGGCCGAATTGTACTCTTTGAACAGCTCCCATCGTCCCTCGATGCCATCCAGGATCTACGGGTGATTGAATCGATGTGGCTTCTCTGGAGTAGTGTGAAGGCGTTCAACGTCCCTCTCGGCTGTGGTCTTATTGGATGACATGGCTTGTGCTGGAAGAAGTACACTATTGCTTTCGGTGGGTCAGCGAGGAGATGATCAGTGATGCGATAGGAAGCAGCCATCCATGTGTAATGGACAGGTGTCCAGTATCGCCTTCTCGGTCAGACGGGCTGAAACTCTGGTCAAGACAAAAACACTCCGACGTCTAAACGATGATCGATGAAAAGTTCCGAAGAGAAGGCCTGCCACCAGCTCAAAAGATTGAACGCCTAATGGACAACAAAATACCCTGAGGTGATACCGAAGCTAACTCTGGATCAGAAGTGACGTGTATCATTTGCTGACGGCAGCGCACATGGTTTGCGCGCCGGCCCAAGCTTCGCGTTGAATCCGGTACTACTATCTCACTACTTCGGCCCAAGAAACCCAGCAATGACCCACTGAGACAACGCTCTTCCTTCTTCAGACGCTGGACGTTTCCTCTCCACTTCGCTTCATCCGTTTCTCCCTCTCAAGGGCATCATCATGTCTTTGCTCGCCCCACAGCACAACTACCAGCAACAAGTCTACCCTAACCATTCCATCATGGAAGATGCATCAGACGACGGTGACGACGAGGAAGACCCATACTTCTACGAGCACCAGCATCAACAGCAGCAACAGCAAGCAATATACTGTCAGCAGCGCCAACAGCAACAGCAACAATCGCCCGACGGAGTTGGACAGACCCTCCAAGTACATCCTCAGGTCCACGTCGAAACCGGAGATGGAATCGAGGACGAGGAGATGTATAGTGATGACGAGAGTAGTACGGCGAGTGTACCGGATGAGAATATCGATTTTAGCTTGACTTATGCGCTGTACGTGTATTTGGCATTTGTTGCTGAAATACTGATCGCTTGAAGACATACTTTTCTCGCAACGGTTGAAGGACAAGCTTCAGTCGTCAAAGGCGATTCTCTCCTCCTACTCGACGACGCAAACTCTTACTGGTGGCTTGTCCGAGTCCTGAAGACCGAAGATGTTGGCTACATACCTGCTGAAAACATCGAAACACCATACGAGCGACTCGCACGGCTCAACAAGCACCGCAACGTCGACCTTGCAGCGGCTACACAGCAGGAGAAACTGTCTGCTCCCGAATCTGGCCGGGAGAAGTTGAAGAATGTCATCACTGGGAAGGCGAAGTGGCGCTTGAACAAGTCTGGGGAGAATACCGAGGAATCATCGGAAAGGAGGGTCGTATTTGCTCCGCCTACGTATGTGGAACATCCTGGAGTCACCTGGAGTAGTGATGAGGATGAGGAGAGTGAGAGTGGCGAGAACGGCGAAGGAGACGAGGAACCGGACGAGGTGGAGAGGAGCGAGCTTGAGCAGCGGGCTGGTGATGGAGGAGATGGATGGCACGAGAAGGAGGTCGCTAGTGTGGACGAGTCTCTCGCTTCCGCTGGTACTGGAGGGCGACGAGTTTTTAACATGGAGCCGGATGATGGGATGGAATGGGCGCGAAGTGCTGGACAGGAGGAGCAGGAGCGGGCCATGCAGCAAAAGCAACAACCAGTCACCCCCAAGTCCAATAACCCATTCGCTCCGCAACGAGCCGATCCTCAGCAAGGTCCGGGGGCCGTGTCGAATGGCTTTTCCGGATCCACTTCGACGGCATCTCTAGTATCCACTTCCGGCGGCAGCGTCCTTGATCCAGCTCAAGCAGGTAACGATACACGCCGCATCACCGCTACTCCAGTAGTGGCGCAAGGCAACGACGGAACTCTGCTTCCCAGCGCTATGGGCCAGTTGCCAAACGGTAATCGAACAGCCAGTGGTCAATCGGTCAACTCCATTACCTCCGTCGTATCGGTTGGCTCTTCCGCTCGAAGTGTCACACCAACGAGTCCGCCGCAGGATGAGGGTACGAAGAAGATGAAGAAGTCCCGAAAGGGGAGCAAGGAGGATCTAGACGGTGGGGAAAAGAAGAAGCGAGGAGTTTTGGGTGGTTTGTTCTCGCGGAAGAAGGACAAGAAGGGAGCAGCCACTGGCGACGCTCGAACCTCCGAAGACAGCATAGTCAGCGGTCCTAGCGATTCCTCTCCTGCTAGTCAAGGAAGGCAATCTCAGGACTCGCCGATCAACCGTGCTCCCACACCGGGTGACGCAAGGAGCCCTGGAATAACCCTCAGTCCGCCTCAACCCAGCGTCTCGTCCCACGGTATGCGGCTAGCCCAGCGAGACCAGGCGATGCAGCAAGCATATACGAGCAAATACCTGTCCCGGTCAGCTTCTTTCGACCTCGCGCAGGTCTCCGCCGACCCCGCCGCTTCCGTCGCGCAGACCGCAGCAGCCATGCGCCTCAGCATCAATATGAACGGAACCTCCGCCAGGCCCAGCAGTATCATTCTCAGCCCTGACCCTGCCGGTCCACCTCTTCTCAATGTCATTCGGATTTTCGCTGGCGAGCATATCCGTTCCGACGCCTCTTTCAAAACCGCTCTTATCAACGAGACCACTTCAAGTACCGATCTCATCCGCCAAGCCATGCAACGCTTCCATCTTCATCATGCATCTACGCCTGGGGCCGATTCTGGGTACTACCTAACTATTAAGGACGTCAGTGGAGAGGAGATGGATCTCACCAGTGATGAGAAAGCTCTCGCTGCGTTCCAAGAAGCTGTGCAGCGTTGGAGTGATGACGGTGACAAGAGGCTCGACGGGATCACACCGACAGTCAAGCGATCGAGTGTTAGCAGTATCTCCAGTGTGATGAGCCTGTCATCCCATCCTGCGATCGCCAAGCTGGGTATGAACGACTTCTCGGACGACTCAGCGGTGAAGATCTACCTCAATCGGCGACGGCCTGGGAGTTCGCAGGTCAACAGTATGCCCGAACCTGCGAGCGAGTTCTCAAGCTATAGCACGCAGCTGTCGACGGTCCAGGAGTCCTCGCCTGAGATGAGGAGTAGCGAATGGTCGTCGTCAACCACCGGTACCTCTCCCGATCAGTCCATCGGCTCCGATGCGACCGATGCACCGCCAACTCCTCAGCAAAGATTCCACCCTTCTCTCACCGTGAAAACCGACGCACCGGCATCTCCTGAGCGCTTCTCCTCTCCATCGGCACGCTTCACCATCCAGTTGGTCATCCAGTCCTCCGAGCTACCCGAATCTTCCGCCTTCGACCCAACAAGCGATGCCATCATTCCGCGAGCTTTGCTCAGAGAACGTCAGTCGGGTCAGGCCTCTCCTCAGGACTCACGAAGGCGGCTTTTCGTGCTTCCGAGAAATGCGACAGTCGTCGAGGCGATCGAACAAGGTTTGGAGAGGTTCGGCATACAAGAGGGAGTGGTCGATGGCGGGGACGATGTGGAGGATCGAGGAGGCAATCGAAGAACGACATCGAGGGTTCGATACAGCTTGATCGCGGCGGTTGGAGGTGATGGTGAGTCCGCTGTTGCGGGAGGCAGATCCGAGCTGATTGTCCTCAGAACGCGCACTGCTACCTTCAAGCAAGATCATCGATGCCTATCCCACCACTCCAAACCTCCGTCCGATGGAGCGAACCACACCGGAACAGCGACGACGATCACGCGATATCAGTCAGAATGCCGGATCCGCTGCCGATATCCTTCCTACCGATCCCGTCTTTATACTTCGTCGCGTCGGTCAGCGTGTAGCAAATAGCCGCTTAGCAGCCCTCGATGACACGCCTCAACAGTCTGCCGGTCCAATGCAAAGACAACAACAGCAGGCTCCTGTCTCCTCTACCATATTGCCCGAAGTCGTCAATCGTGGATCCCTTTCACCGCAGGAGATAATCGTGGCTCAACGGGCGGCTTCGCGAGCCAACCAAAAAGCTCTGATCTCTGCTCAGTCCAACACCGCTCAAGGAGTGGATGTCGTCCTTCCTGATCGAGGGACATTGCGAAGTTCCAGGTTGATGGAGCCAAATGGCGAGGTTGTTCGATACTCGTACATCGACGACGACGGCGAGACCTACGATATTAGCGAGCTACTCGAGGAGGAATGGGGTAAAGATGGCAATAAGCCGAGTCCAGACGTTCCACAAGCTCCAGCTCTGCTTCGTCAAGCGACTGATCAGTCTGCATACGTGACTGCACCTAGTACACCGGAACCAACTGCTGAGAAACCGACTTCACTCCTCGAGGCGCTACCGAGTGGATCGAAGGATATTCTCCGTGGTGTGGTACAGCGTAGTGCTGGTCAACCCGATCGACTCGAGGAGAGATTGACGAGGGTGATCAATAAAGTCAAAGGCGGATCGGTCAAAGCGAGCGTTTCAACCGAGGAGGTGACAGGCCGACAGACACCTCAAGGTCCAGCAAGGAAAGGCTCGGCATCTTCCGGTCGCTCTCTCTGGACTTTACCCGAAGGTCGATCTGCCGATACCACACCTCGAGCATCGGATTCGAGGAATAATTCGAGACAAGCGAATTATCAGGTTACGGCTGCGAGTGTGAATCGGATCATCTCGAGGCATAGACAACAACCTTCGATCGCTTCGATCATGTCTGACTTGTCTGCACCGCCTGGACCGGAAGATGAGACGGGTAGTTCGACCCCGCTAACCGCCACCTCCTCCACACATCCGACCCCGCCTTTCTCTGGTGCGGTGTTCACACGCCCAGTGAGTTCGGCTTCGCCTACACCCCGGGCACCGGTAGTGTATAAAGACGATTTCGGGATCAAAGCGTTGATGGCGGTCATCGAAGCGAGAGCTAGGGAATTTCGGAAACCACCACCTCCGAAGATCGAATGTGATGATGTGCAGAAAATGTTCTATGGGGAACGAATCGATATGGAGAGTATCCACCCGGATATACGGGGATGTTTCGCCCCTCTCCAGATGAGGTTAGACGCGATGGACAGGGAGATTGACGCAGTGCTGGGATCTCTCGTAGCGGCGAAATAACGAGAGGACTGTTAGGGAATAGTGAACGATCTTGAAACGATTCATGCCATAATGACCCCATCATGCATCACGTCTTACCCTTCTTAACCTGTCCACCATCCCTCATCCTCCAAACAAATACACTCTCCGATTCGCCAACCCCGAGGATCCACTTCGCCCCTCTTGGACTGATAGCGACATTCGCGATGATCGGTCCTCGTTCCCTATAACTATTCTTATACTGAACATCCTTCGTCGCCTTCCATACCGTCGCGAATTCCTTGGCAATGAGCGACCAAGGGAGAAGCGAGAGGTTTCGAGGTTTCGCCTTCTTCTCCCCTTCTTTAATCTTCTTTCGATGTTTCCTCGGTCCTGGATCTTCGTTTGGTTCCGGTGCTGACGGACCATGAAAGACGAGTTTGATCTGCTTCACACCACTCGTAACCCCATCGACCTTCTTCTCCGTCCTCACATCGACTCGAACGTCATCATCATTATCATCCTCAATATCCGTCTCGAGCTCATCATCACTCTCTACTTCCGATTCGTACCTCAATTCGGTGATCGGTCCAGGGGGTATGTCGGATTTAGCCAAAGCGGGATTAAATAGCTGGACTTCAGGGAGTTTGGTGTCCACTCCCATAGCTATGAGTATGTCCGGGACGAGGTTCGGGTTCGCTTCGAATGCTGATTGTTCGAAAGGGGTTGGGCGGAAGGCATGATGGATCGCTGGACGGAAGTACCATGATTCCATCTTGATGGGGTATCGAGCGATCACCATGTACGAATCTACGAGGATTTGATCAGTGATGAGTGAGTTTATGTGGGGACCTACGTGAATCGTTGAAATCGGTCCTTTGAGGTTCAGGGTAGACAGCTTCGAACTGACCCATCCTGAAGAAACGACGGAAAGAGAGCCATTGCCAGATGATGATGACATCTTGTGACCGGGACATGAGGATATCATCGCTCAGCCTGAAGATCGTCTTTTACGACTAAAATAGCGAACGATGGACCCACCACTCGATCGAATCCACAAAGCTCTCGAACATACGACTAGTCGAGAAGAGGGGGAAATGAACGATCTTGGGTCGGTATCCCCGCGGTGTTAAAGGTTCGTTCGGTTGCGGATCGGGCAAAGGTGGGAGAGGCCAGATCTTGACGGTGTTATCGGTACCGCAGGTCGCAATCGCCCGATGCGTGGGATGGAAAGACTATCCTCATCAGCTATCTCAGCTGGATAATGTATTTATCTCACCGCTCCGACCACCTTATCCCGATGTCCACCGCTTCCTTCACCCGCTAGGACAGCCACGATGACGTTCCCTTCGTCCGCCATAGCCATCGGGTAGTTCTCGCTCAGCTTCTCTCCTGGCTCTGGCGGAGTCACTTCGCCGCCAAGGATGTTCCATATTCGGACCGTCTTATCGCTGGAAGCCGTTGCAAGGATATGTGGCGCTGCAAGGTGGAAGGTTAGGCAGAGAATATCCTACGATATGGTCAGCCCGGCCCCAGTCCAAGAAGAACACTCACGTCACCGTGACCACGGAGGATGCGGAAAGGCGTCTTCGCCACCGCATCGATGATATAGATCAAGCCCATCTTACCGCCAGTCACGATGAGCGGGTGAAGGGTGAAAGGGTGATATGTCCAGGTAGCATGGAAAAGCTCGTCCTGCAACCCAGTTAAACTAATCATGAGCAGAAAAATATTGTGAACCGACCTCTTGTATCGTCAACTCCCAGAGTACCTCCCAAGGATCTTCATCCGTACATCTCCCAAGCAGCAACTTTGTTCATCAGTCAATGGCCCATCGCATCTACCTCGACGTACTCGCCTTGTTCCCCGAGACAATTGCGCAACATCCCTCCCAGTCCTCCCACCTTGTATCCGGTGCTTCTCGGTTTGGTATGAGAGGCCCAACGTATGGCCAGAACATGACACACGTGCCCGTTATCGGCGCTGCCCCTTGAGTTTGCTAAGATCTTCACTGTCAGCTCTACAAGAAAGGTAAGCAAAGGACACGAAGGAGGACCCCACTAGACTTATCGCCTTGAGCTCGTAAGGATGCCCCGGCTTCGAGCTGTTGATCCTTCGAACCTTCTTGTACCACTTCAAAGGTTGATTCGATGATCCAGGCTCTTCAAGCCCTGACGAACCTGCTGTACCTGGTGTACCGGGAGTATTTGGATCTGTTTGACCTGGATCGGTGGTGGAGAATGTTTCCTTGAGTCGTCTCAGGGGGTTCATACTTATCTCGGATTAGGGAGTTCGCTTCGATGTATATGGACAGATAGATGTTTTGATGTTGTTGGACGCGTTTTCGCGGTTATAGGCGGTGAGGTCCGCTACCGCTCCCATGCATGCAATACACTATCCACTCTGCTATGGATCGAATCTCATCTCATGAGATTTCGTGTATCTCGCGTATCCTGCTCATCCTGAAAACACTCAGATGCGTGAGACACTACGGCGATGGCCAGGTTGGTGGGATCCACCGAATATGTATTCCCATTCTGCGTTTTGACCCATTGAGCGCCGTCGCTCTGACCCTCAAGCGATTCCACCGTGTTCGCTTCAGGTTTTCCAGGCGCAAGGGGCAGATACACCATGCCTGGTGACGTATGCAGTCAATCTATACGGCATTCGACCACTGAAGTCAGGAACCTGTCCGACACGATCGTAACAGTATGGACCGGCGCGTAAAGCATTAGCGGTTAAGCTGAACAAGCCCTGGTGGTAATCATACTGATGATCCCGTCGGCACAGCGCCAATGTGATCCGTGAGCGAAAAAATCCAAAGATACGTAGCTCGGTTTGAGGCTGATGATTGCCTTCTCAAGGTGAACGCGTCATAATTTTGGATGATTCGCTCAGAATGTCCAGGGTGAGTTGGGTGAAATGTCGGCACTTGCAATCAACAGCGTTGAGCGCTGTCTGACGCGGCCCCAAGTGAGATTCTGCATCGTCCAATTTGATGGCTTAGTCGTCAGAAGCAGATATGGCGAATTTGTGCATACCTATACAGACAGAGTCTATGTGATTTGCCCAGAGGCTTAATTCCCTTTGTAGAATTCTTTCACGTAGTTCCGATCGGATGCTCCACATCAAACACCGAACCCACAGGCACGTGTACCTGACCATCAACGCGTACTTCTCGGTGACGTTTCATCCTTCTAGAAAGAGGGTCATAAAGAGTCTGGCGATGTCAACATCGTACAGATGACCAACCCTATCTTCAGTCTCCCCCTTCTCTTCTCCACTCCTGTACATATCGCGCTGTCTCCCCTGATCGAAGCCCGATTTTCCTGTCTCGCAGACCCAACACTCCTTAGTCAGAAACAGTGGTCGAGATGACCGTCCTCTTCCCCCTCCTCACCATCGCTCTGGCAGCGATCACCAGCGCACGACCATTCAACTCGACAGGCCATTGCCATCGAAAAAACGGGACGCGTCATCACCACAACCACACTCTCGTCAATTACACCTCTACCAACCTCCCCGTGGCAGCGGAGTCGACGACCTCGGTTCTGGTTCAGACTGCTGTCAGCTTGACCGTGTCGGATACGAGCACGGTCTCGGTTGATGCGGTTAAGACGTCCTCGATCACTGCTGGAGATGACTTTGCGCGCCCTACGAGAACTCTTAGTCAGTCTTCCTCGATCACACCGACCACCTCGTCTACCATCACATCGACCATCTCAAGCTCAACGGAATCATCCACCTCAAGCGAGACGACCACAACAATCGAAACGATCACCTCAAGCGAGACGACCAAGTCGAGCACCGACATCACCGCCAGTACGACAGCCATGTCCAGCGCTACGGAAACATCAAGCTCAACCGCAGCTTCCGCTACTTCGACATCTGCCCCTCCCTCTGGCGATGCGGCGACCTTCGTACAACTGCACACCGATTTCCGAGCTCACTACGGTACGTAAGTCCCTTCTTCCTCACCTGGACCATCTTGTTGCTACACGTTGCTGATGTGCAGTACAGGAGCTGGAGCGGTGACTTGGAATACTACACTAGCAGACTACGCCACAAAAGCTGCCACGACATGTATCTTCAATCATACGTCAGTCCACCCCTTCTTCCCTCAATTTCACAGGTACTGACAGGGTTGCAGGCACGGACCATATGGCGAGAATCTGTCAGTCTAGCCTTTTAGGGATTCACGGAGTCTGTACTGATGTCTTGAAAGTGCTGCAGGTGTTGGTGGAGGGTATAACATCACCTCCGGCTTCGACTCTTGGGCGAATGAAGCTGGTATGCAGTATCGTAATATCCGCGCATAGAAGCTGATGCTTTCATAGCGAAGTACGATTGGAGTAGTCCCGGGTTCTCAGAGACGGCTGGACATTTCACTCAGGTCTGTCGAATCGCGTTCTTGGCTAATCTTGGCTGACGGAAAGATACACAGGTGGTGTGGAAAGCGACGACCGAGATTGGGTGTGGTGTGGCTAGTTGTGTGGATGGGACCATCTTTAAAGGTTACGGAGCGGTGAGTTCCCGACTCTTCGCGGAAGATCATCAACCTGACCGAATGGGTTGGTCGCAGAGTTCAACGTACATCGTCTGTAAGTCAAACCTTTAAGTCTCTTGGCAGTCACGCGACTGGCGGCTGATGGTGTGATTTAGGCGAGTATTACGTCCCGGGTAATATCGTCGGAGATGATAATGCCTATTTCGTACAGAATGTCGGGACTCATCAGGCTTGAGCTTGCTCGCTGGAATGGATTTGGCCAGGTGCCAGACTTACGATCTTTGACGAGATGCATCGCTCGACGCGACACCATCATTATCTGGTTACAAAAAGCTGTTTTGATTCAGAACCGCGTGAACCCAAGCCGATGTCCTTCATCCAAGCGATGTACTAGTCCTCCGGTGTGAATAGGGGTATTCATTTACTAATTCGACCTTTCGGGGATGGCTTTTCCTAGTGTGAAATGCATGCATAAAGCTTCCTGAGCATAACCAACCCATAGGACTTTACCTCAGGGATATCTCGATCTGGAATGACTTTACACCTTGTGGGTAGTCATTTACTGAGCCCAAATCGGCCAGTGCGGGGCCCCCCTTCCAAACCATGTTACTTCGTTGAATGATATCCCACTGGTTTATTGTCCTTGACGAAGTCAATAACGGCTGCATTTGGGCTTAGCTCTTTCTATCAGAGCTCAACATGCCCCGTTAATCCAAACGTATCCACTTTCTTCGAAGTCTGCAGCACCTCTTACCGCTGGCCATGCTCTTGGAGGACGATCCCTCGCCCAACTCACCCTATGAGCTGTATCGGCTTTTACACAATGCTACGACCCGTTCTCGGTATCTCGAACGCGGACATCGGTACTCAACACGCTTCCCCTCGCCTACGGCAAAAACACCATTGACCTCGAAACAAGCCGCCGCCATATCGGCAACTATAAGCAACCAGTGCTTCACTTCGGCCTTGTACTCTGAAACGAGGTTCGACCATGTTCTTTGTTCGCCAAAGCAAGGCCACGTCTCGCTCCATTGTACTCAACACGCTTCCCCTTGCCTACATCGAAACACCATTGATCTCGAAACAAGACGAGCCGAAGATAGGCCAGGAGAAGAAGGTATAAGAGAGATGAGTCGAGAGACGGAGAGAACCAGCGATTCGAGATTGAAAGTCAACGATAGTCATACATAGTTACCTAGCTTTGTCGTACTTGATCTACCCCCTGCACTGTTTAACCTACGCTACTTCGACCGGCACATAACTCGGCTACACCCACGCGTGTCCTCGAGTTATTCAAGCTAAGTTCGACAACGCTAGCCTAACTTCGCCGAAGCCGTGTCAACCGTCGCCGATTCCAGGAGCTGAGCGTCGGGCCATACTGCTGGTCGACGTAGCACCGTGACAGGTCCCCTCCTGCCGTCTTTGGTCTTCGTGCATCCGGTCAGTGCTTTTATCTTTTCAAACGCAACTCGCCTGACAATACGGTAGTTCGATCAGACTCAAACGCTCGCTGAGTTGTTGGTTTCTATGAGCGAGTTATAGCTTTACTTTGCTAACGTACTATTTTTGCAGGCCAACAGTCGGTCCGCACAACGAAGAGCATCTTGATGTACCGGGTTCTCAAGCTCTTGCCAGTCCGTCTGTCCCGACATTAAGTGTAAACTGGCTGATGTGATTAGCCTTCAATGCCATTGTCGCTTGATCGGAAGTTAAGGGTAAGGTGCTTGCTGTAACTTCCGCACACGAGCATGGCGAATCGTGGCGTGCCCGATCAACAGCGAGTCAAGGTCTGACGCTTTGGTGAGTCCTCTTCTTGCCATATGATCAGTCGAGCTAATGTCAGCAGCTTCAACGGTCATTCTGGCCAGCAAGTCGTCGTTGATTATATATTGTAGCCGGGGAGGCATTGACTTTAGGTCAGCGGTGGCTACACGACTCCCGGACCAAAGGTCAGGAATGGCCGAATTTTCGACCTGACTCTGTCGGATCTTGGCACCGATCGGCCGAGCGTCGTCACTTGGGACTCTTGTCAGTCTCAACACCATCTTGAGTGAAGAAGTTTTACGATTGTGGCAGATGAGAACGGAAGTGCGCTCCACCATGTGACCCTTGATCAGCATTACATGGCCGAATACTGCTGAGTCCGCAGCGTCTGAAGATTTGTGAGTATTGTCGGTCAAGTCACTATCTGGTATCTGTACATGTCAATGCGATGCATGTTTGTATCTCCGCTATGAGGCTTAGCCTTCTCACCGCTCAATCCTCCTCCATCCTCTCATCTCCACCTTCATCCTTCTTCTCCAAACCTTTCAGCCCGTCCAGGAACTCCTTCACACCTCTTCCAGCTTCTTCGGGTAAACCTAACTCTCTCATCATACCTCCCGGCAATCCACCACTTCGCAAGGCATTGTCGAGACTACCGATCGCATCGGTAAATTGGGGAGCGGAGAGGATTGGCATGAGATCTTGAGCGGTGGGATTGGTTGGTAAGCTCAAATTTGGCGGCAGGAGGGGAGTGAGAGTCGGGATGAGGGATGGTTTGCTGTTAAGGAGGGTGGAGATGTTCGTTGGGGAGAGCACGTCGGTGAGCCGGGCATCTGCGAAGGGTTTCAGTATCAAGGATCGAAAAGATAACGAACTAACCTTCTCCGCCAACGGTTCCAAGGCCGCCCTGCTGAGCCCACTCGACGAGCATCCGCGCCATGTCTTCATTTTCATTGGAGCTAGCGGGAGATTGGGTCGATGTGCTCGGTACTGGCTGAACCCGGGGAGGAGCTGGCTCAGGGTGGGATAAGCGCGGAGCACCGGGCGTTGGCGGCCAGGAGCGTTCTTCTGAAGCTGGAGCTGGGGGTGTCATAGATTGAGCGGTTTCGGGTAACTGTGCTGTGCCGGGTCTTACCAGATCTTATGTCAGGATGGCCAGATCTCGATACACTGATCGTTGACTTACCTGTAAGAAGGGTCCTGGAGAAGCGCGTTAATATCGACAGCAGCCCTCAGATCGGTCTCGTTCGCCCCTCGCTGGAACCAGAACTGAAGCTCGACGTTAACGATCCTATGCCTGAGCTTTGAGGTAGACGCACAAAGTATTTCTGATCCGAGCTAGAGAATCTCAGGATATGGGTCCGTCCAGTGGAATCCTACGAGAACGTCAGTCTTTCATCAGGCTTACTTCTAGCTCAAAACAGCTAGCAACTGTCGAGCAAGACTCACCTGCTGCACTTGTTCGAACGTCGCTTCACCAGGAAATATGATCAATTCCTTCCAGGGGATTAGCTTGATCCAATTTAAAGTATCGGGAAGCAAACATCCTCGACAGCACCAGAATCGCGACTCTTCCACCCTTCGTGAGGTCAGCCTGACTTTTTTTTTCTCGATGTAGCTTGAGCAGCTATCGCGATGAAACCCGACTGACATAGGTGCATCAGATCATCCTCAAACTTCATCTCGATCAACCCCTTGTCAGGTTGCGGATCGACCCATTTTGTGTCTGGCGATCGGCGGACACATCGTCCGGCAGGTACGGAGATGAGGGTGGACATGGTGGTAAGAGAGGAAAACCCTTTGGAAGTGCGAGGATATACGATTCCTTGATGAGACTGTATCCTCGATATGATAACTTGGGATTGACCCTAGACGATTTACGCCGAATCTCCCCATAACAAGTCCCTTTTCTTACGTAATATAAACCCTCGGCCATTCGAGTTCGGTTCAACCCACGGAAGACCCATGAGCTTTACCTCGGCCTGGATCTCGGATCAAGACAAGCTTTAAGAAGTAGCTGCTTAACTTGATTTTGGACAGCTCCTCTTTCACCCTCTTTTTTATAAGTGTCGGACTTGAATTGCATCGCATCATACTTACATCGCTTCGAAAGACAACATCGACTGTCGCATCATTCTCTCGGAATCCGCTTGCGATGCCCTTCCTCCCTCTCCAAGCATGCTGCCTCGAAGGAGCAGAAATTCCCGGTACACCTAGAGGTGTGATGGAGTCTCCCCCTGGTAATCGAACGATCGGTCGATATCACGCCACGCCGAAAGACGGACGGATCGTCGATGAGAAAGCGGCTGTAGTCTTATACTACGACGCATTTGGATTCAATATCGTCCTCCTTCCCTACCGACCTGCTCAATCGTAACTAACGCTTTCCGTGATAGACAAACGCGAAAATCCTCGCCGATGCATTCGCGGACCAGTTAGGTCTCAACGTATTCGTACCCGATTACATCCGTAAGTCCGAACCCGTCCCCTTGCCTTGATACAGCTGACTCATCGGGCCTTGTAAAGCATACGCACTCAAACCTCAGTTTGTCGATCCGATAGCAGAACATGTTCCGGGTGAGCACGCGAATAAGAGCTGGTTCGCGACGATAAGGGATGTCTTATACCTCATCTACAAAATCTTGCCTTATATCCCTTCAATCCTCCCTGGCCGGACGACAAAACTTTGTCTCAAGGTTTGCTTCTCTAGCTTGCGTCGGATTCTGTACTGAATCCCGAAGGCCATAGAAGAGCTCAAAGCTGAGGGATTCGAGAAACTCGGAGCAATCGGGTACGTGTCCTCAGTGAGGACTCACTTGAAAGTACATGACGACTGATAGAGAGGGAAGATACTGCCTAGGCGGAACAAACGTCTCTTACCTTCTATCCATCCCATCGAATCCCCTGTCCTGTGGCGTCCTTTGCCATCCTGGACCTGATACACAATACTGGGGTACCATCACCAGACCAACTCGATGGATACTCGCCTCACACGACATGCGGTTCACGGACAAGTACGTCGCTCAACTCCGACAGACTTTCGAGGCGAAGCAGAAGGATGGGGTGGAGTTTGATCAGCATGTATACCCGGGTGAGTCGCTTTGTTGGACCTCGGTATTGGTGAGGATCGGAGACTGAGGGACGCAGAAACGACCCATGGGTTCGCGGTGAGGCCGAAGTTGACACATGAACCTACGAAGAAGGCTTTCGACGAGGCTGGGGAGTCGGCTACGGAGTTTTTCAGGAAGCACCTCCTGAATGGGAAGTGAGCGTACGGTTCAAGACACTTAATACAAGCAGAAGATTATGCGATCATCTGACCTTACCTTTGTGTGGGGGCGTATCTGCACCTTAGATGTACGTGATATACATATTAGGGGTGTTTAATAAGTCGTCTCGTCAATCTTAGCTACCCACATGGCTGTCAGATGGTGTCGTAATGAGTCAGGGTTAGTCCAGGGAAGGCTGTCACGATTGCATAGCAGCTCGGCTCAAATAATAATTGTTAGGGCAACTTGACCATTTTGGACGTGATCCGAAGGGCGTTTAAAATGGTCGGACAGCTCTGTAAAGCTCAGGATGTTAGAAGTAGGCTTGTTCTACAATATTCAGCAAAACGAATCGCGTTATTAGGCTCGCCTGGAAACGTCATACCTCCTCCTTTCGTGTGCCAAGTCGTCTTTCATCGTCTTTCATCATCTGGTTTGTGCTGTATGCTTGACAATGAGTTGAAACCGTGTACAGGTCATCCATAAATCACCTTCTACACGCGTTCAGGGCATGCCAGCAGCTTTCATACAGACAAACCCGGCCCAGACCCTTCCTCCCTCCCCCTTTTCTGTCTTCGACAGCTCCACCCAAAATGCGTCCTCTTTGTTGTCGGATTGGGTCATTCCTCCCAGTCCTTCGCCCATGCAGCGAAGCGCTAGTGTTGTTGCGGTGCTGGGCAGCTCGCACGAAGCCCAGGAAGGGACTGGCGGGGCCAAGGTCAACTGGGACAATGATCGGTCTTTTACCGCCAAATCAGCTACACACCTCCTTATTGAATGGTCGGGCGTCAAAAACAACTGGCACCGTTGGAAAGGGGATGCCGCGAAGAAGAAGGCTCAGCTCTTGAAGGAGGCAGCAGCGTTTCTCATGATCGAGGATGTGCGATTCGCGAGACGACTTCGATTCGTACTAAGGTGTGTCCGTGCGTGTGTAATGGCTTGGATAACCAATATTAGATCACGGACATGGGCAGGAAGTTCAATGGGGCTATGGACTTCAAGAACCACACCGGTCAAGGCATAGAGAACAACCCAGATCAGTCCCAATCAGTAAATGATGAATAGCTACACCGTGAGTGTAGTAAATAATCTGCATGACCTAATGGACATGCAGGAGAACTCCTTCGTATATGCAAATGGTGGGACGACCTGCTTCCTATCATGGGGAGCGTGCTGCGGCCAATCCTGGCGGTTTATACCACACTGGCTCCATTGAAGACGAAGCTCGAGCAGCTTTCCAGCGAAAGTCGGGTCTTGCTCGGAATACGACGGCGAGCGGCGTAGATGATGACGACGACGCCTTGGATGACGAGGACGATTGCCCTGCCACCCGCCTCCACGATGTAACAGACGTATTTGTCAATCATTCGCAATCTAGCGATCTACCGACTAGATTGGCCTCTGGATCGGCTATTGCGCATGGATCCCAAGGAAAACATGCAAGGAGCACTAAGTTGTCAGCAACAGGCGGCACACCCGCGTCCCAGCAACGTGCGAGTGCCTCCTTGGCATCAGCCGAAAGGAGGGGTAAAAAAAGGCGTACTACGGCAGACGGTTCGCTTGATGAAATCATGAATCGACATGAGAAAACAGCACGTAGGCGATTTGAAGACGAACAAGAAGACCGGAAGCTCCGTAGGGATCTCGAGGAGCGTCAGCTTGAGTTTGACAGGGAGAGAATTAGCCATGAACGAGCAATAGTCAGGTGGAAGACGTGGATCGAGTCGGTAGCTGTCGTCCATGTCTTCAACACCAATTCTAAGACCTCGGAGACAGCTCCAACGGCCCTTGAGCATGCCGTAGGTATGCTCGATAAGGACGCGGGTTTGTGCGCACTCGTCATTGAAGTGTTTCTAGGTCTGTCAGTATCAAACCAAGCCTCACTACTTACCTCTCCCGGACCAAGCTCCGATTCGCCGTTCTTCCTTTTGAACAAGGGGACACAGAAATGCTGGGGTGTGTAGGCTGAGTCTGCCAGGAGGTACTGGTGGTGCGACAAGTACTCCTGGGGATGCTTATAGAGAGTGGTAAACTTGAAGACTCGATTATCGTGTGCCGAACCAACGAATCCATATTGAACCGCTCGTAGTCGCTTCTGGTTATCGCAAACGCCCATAATGCTGAAGCCATACTTGCCCTTGTATGAGAAGGAGTCTGCGCCATCGTTTCGCCTGGGTTTACCGGCCAGAACGATAAGACAGCCGTCGACTACCAACACACCCTCCAGGAACACCTCGATCTTCAAAATCTGCCGCTATCTCTCGTCGTTCAGCTGCATCTGGCCAGTAGACATGGTCGTTCTCGATGTCCAGTAAGGCTGTGATCACCCTCTCAGTCCACTTGTACAGGTTCCCTCTAGAAAGACTCGGTAAACGATTCAAAGTGGAAGAGAACGCACCTCCGAGCCCAAATAACTCAGCGACCATGAAAGCGCTCGCTCCGTTCCCTTCGTGCGCAAGAGTGAACAGGGCCACCGTGGGTTGATACAGAGGGGGTGCTTATGGACGTCCACGAGCAGTGACAAATAAATCATGCGATTCAATGAGGGATAGGATATATTGGAACTCTGCTTTATCCACCCGAAGCAGTCGCCTAAAGTCCCTGTCCGTTTTCCTGTGATGTGTGTCGATTCGAGCGCGCCAGCCTTTATCACGACTCATGGTGTACGATGGAGCGAGACGTGGCCTTGACTCGGCGAACAAAGAACATGGTCGAACCTCGGTTCAGAGTACAAGGTCGGGGTGAAGCACTGGTTGCTCGTTGTGGGCGATATTCGGCGATGCTATCCGAGCTTCGATCACGATTGTGACAGTATCCTAGATCCCTGTCAATTGTACATTCTTGATCTTTGTCTATAATCGAGCTAGAGACACGTCGTAAGCCGAATAATAGACGTAGTTGTCAGAGGTAATTGGAAGCGTCGAAAGGTTGATGGACGCACGTGGTTACTGATGACGTGTTCCTGATAAGGTTTCAGCGTACTTGAGTCGACACATTGTCGAGTACAATCGTATGGATCTTGCTTGTCGTGATGCAATCATAACATGAAGCCCATCCTTTGTTTTAGGAACAAAGGCCAGTTATGGGCTCAATGCCATAAAGGGGAAAATCCAACTTGGTGACTCGAGATTTATCTCTCAGCAGGAATTGAGACAAATACAGTCGTTCTGACCATGCTGTTACTCAGGTGTCTCAATCCTCGCCGATGCCTTGCACTTTGTACCTTCCTTGTATCTCTCATTTGTGTCGTCAGCAGATTGCCAATCAAAACTTTTAGTCGATCACAGCTTCCAGCTGTACTTGATCAATATGCCAGCCTATTGAATCAATCTCAACTGGAACCACCAGCTGTCGCGCCCAATATTCTGCTTTTGCAACACATCCAATCTTTTAATCCACTCCGTTGCGCCTCAATCACTACTCACAAGCTTTATGCAGCTGTTCATGGGTACAGGTGTCACTGTGATAAAAGCAGTTATGTCCCGGAGAACAGACCAAAGAAGGAAAGGACAATGAATAAGATGTATCTCATCAGAGATACTATCTTGGCAGAGATTGACAAGGGTGAACATGGTGCAGAATGGATTTTGTGGGGAAACATTCCAGCATTGCTTTCAGTACAAGCTGATCAAGGATCACCCATCCAGCTGGACAGACAGTGACACACTGGTCACTGATCCAACCATCCCCATTGACTCCCTCATGCCACCTCGCTCCCTTCTACCCGAACCCTACATCCTCTCCTCACAAGATCATAATGGTCTTAATGATGGTATCCTCATCTTCCGGCCCACCCTTTATGTCCTGGTGTTCATTGAACACCTCATTCAAACACTTGAAGCACCTCTCAGCAGCATTTACGATGATCAATGCCTCCTATCGCAAGCACTGCTGCATGACAGATACATGGCAAGACATTTCTATGAGTTCCCAAAGATTTGGTTCAATGCATATTCCATATCTGAGGGAGGGGAAAATGAGCCACAGATGGAGGTGCATTTGGTCAGTCGGTTGAAGCATAAGGTAGATTGGCTACAAACCTTGAAGGATAGGATGAAGGCTCTAAGAACGGATACAGATTGGCAGGAGAAGAGGGAGAAGGCCAGTAAGGCTGGAAGAGATTGGTGGGAGCGGGTGGGAGCGGGAATTGAAAAGATGAGGTTCCTACTAGATTGCTGATCATTGTGACGCTCATCATCCAATATGTGATACATTGCTAGGGCTCAGGAGGTCCGTAAACCACTCAAAAGATCTGGCAGAGGAAGGAAAAGAAGATTGGTGCGGAGATTGAGCTACTCTCAGACGTGGGTCGTGTGACCCTTAGAAATCTCCTTCCGCTTTCCGGCGCCAGTCTGGTCCGCCTTCAACCTTCATTCATTCCGTCGGTCGTTTCGCCATTCCCTTGATCATCGTCAAAAGTGTTCGGCGCCTTGATTCACACATCATGGCTAGGAAGCTCGTCTCTCTCATAGCGCTCGCCCACCTTGTCGCTTCACCGGTTCTGGGCATCGCCGGCTCGTCCTCTCAGTCTCAAGCTCATCTTTCTGCTCAAGTGCGGCCGGAGAGATATAAGGGGCATCAAGTCTGGCGACTTGATTGGCGGAGTGTGGATAGGAGAGTGAAGGATGATATACTCGATGCGGTGGAGGTAAGCTTCCTGCTACTATCTGCTCTTAGCTGATCACGATGCAGCTTCTCAACCTGGATATCTGGCGATCAACCCCTTCTACCCTTGACGTCCGACTCCACCCTTCACAGCTCCCTTCCCTCCGACAGTTCTTACCACCGGACACTCATCTCTTGACTTTCATACCCGACGTCCAACACCTTATCGACATCTCCACACCTCCCAGCTCATACTCCTCGGAAGATATCGAGAGACTAGATCTGAGCTCCCTCGATACACCTTACCACGACGCATATCACCCCCTTGAAGAGATCTACGCCTTCGGAGATGCTTTGACTACTCAGTTCCGGGGTATGCTGGAAGGGTTCGAAGTGGGACAGAGCTTCGAAGGTACCGAGATAAGGGGATGGAGAGCTCATCTGACGTCGAACGAGAGTAGTTCGGATGTCGAGTGGGAAGTCGGGCGGAAGAAGGGGAGGAAAGGGCAGAAGGGGAGAGAGAAGGTCTCAGGTGGTCAGATACGCGAGCTGGTGGTGCAAAGCGGGCAGCATGCGAGGGAGGTGAGCCAACCTTACCACTTCGACACTAGGTGCTGAACGGACTCGTCCAGTGGGTTGGACCTTCCACAGCGTTATACTTCCTTCATGCATTGCTGGTCGACGCAACGGACGATCCATCCGGCGAGATAGCTCACCTGCTCCGGTCATTTACCTTCACTATCGTCCCGACTATCAACCCAGACGGGTTCAGCTATAGCCATAAACACAGCCGGATGTGGAGGAAAAACCGACAAGATGTGGGGAGTAAGCTCTGCGCGGGTCCGTCACCTCTCTCTTACTGCTTGAATATCGAAGCTGAATGCCATCGAGTGCAGGCATCGACCTGAACTCGAACTGGGGTTACAAATGGCGACCCGGTCGCTCCACATCCGCTTGCTCCGACTCATACCCGGGGAAGAAGGCTTTTGAGGCGTACGAAACTCGATCCATGGCGAACTACCTTGCAAACGGGACAACTTGGCGCCCGGATAAGCCTGACGCTTTATCTGACGGAGAGAAGAAACCTCCAAGGCGGGTCAGGGCTTTCGTCGATCTGCATAGTTATGGCCAGCTTTGTGAGGCTTCTGGCAGACGATGGGTGATGATCAAGCTGATCGAAGCAGTCATGTTTCCCTTCGCGCATTCGTGTGATGATTTCCCGCCGGATGCTGAGATGTTGATGGAAGCGGGGTTGGGCGTTGCGAAGGCGATGAGGAGGCAGCAGGGCGAAGGGTATCAAGCTGGTCAGGCTTGCGACTTGACATACCGGTACGTGCGCTTCAGATGCTTATTGTGTACAGCTCAATCGACATGTCGCAGAGCTCCTGGCGATGCGATTGATTTCTCATACGGTGTGACGGAGCGTTCAATGGTCATACTCCGCAGAACTACGGGATACCGGGACGGTGAGTTTCCGCAGTTTACGCATTAGCTATCCACGTGCTGAAGATGGGCAGTACGGCTTCTTGCTTCCGCCCAATCTGATCCGGCCAACAGGAGAAGAAGTGACAGCTGGCCTGCTTTACCTCGCAAAATTCATATACGACGTCGAGATCGCCGGCTAGTGAGATCTATTCTTTGCAACAAACGAACGATGATGCATTATTTGGGATTTCTTACGATTTGCGATGATCATCTAGGTCGTCTAGGTCATGAAGGTCGTGATACTCCCACTAAGATACGCCCAATTGAGACTGCACTTTCCGTCTTGCCCGACCCGCTTCGAGAAAGCTCGCATATGACCATGTTAGATCTCTCGCACCTGTCATCTTCCCCTCGATGCTATAGAAGATTCCGTCAACGAATGGTTCATACGCGAAGAAGCTTGGTGGCTCACCGATGCATCTGCTCAGACATGTGCCCATCCAATGTATACCGTTTCCCAATCTCCATATATGCATCCGCAACCTCGCCAAGCCGCTTGATACCGCTCTCAAACAACTTGGCGTTGGCCGATCGAGACCATGTAGTCGAAGCTGAGGGTGCGCGACCTAGGAGATCCGTCCAGAATGGGATAGCAAGGGTTTCGAGCGCAATCTCCCCGCCTTCGAGATATGCTAGTTGGAGCAGGTACAGGACATGCGCAATAGTGAAAGTGCAGATGAACCTGGGATCTCCATCAGCTTGCGGTCGTCAAAGGATCAAGGCTTTCCGCGTACCAAGGATTACCCAGACTGGTCGTCACACCATCATAAGTATCCTCAGCATACCTCCCGACAGCCCATCCATCCGTCCATTTCCTCCCCTGATTGATCTGATAAACCCCTTCGAAAGACCGTACATACTCCCTTACAGTCGACAATACCTTCGGGTCTGAAACATTGAATAACCCCGATCCGAGTGCTGCACTAGGTAGGTCGAAAGTATGTATGACCGATAGGAGGTAAGCCGAATCAAGGCTTGTACGTGGTTTTCGAGGCCAATCCAGACCGACATCGAACATGATTGCTCGATAGTAATTCCTCCCGTCTGGTGTCTCTGCCCAGAAAGATGAGATTGAGGCGGAAAGCTTGACGACTTCTGTGGCGTATAGGGCTACGGCTGTAGCATCCCCTAGACGTCGAGCCAAAAGGGCTCCCGCTTCGAGAGCACGAAGGGAGACCATGCGGGTAAATAGGTGGTGACCGTCACCGTTACAAATTCCGTCAGTTCCGGGACACTAATGACCGAATCTCGACAATACCTACACTTCCTCCCAAAGATCGAAGCCATGCTTCGCCCAGTTCCTCGCAACTTCCTCCAAATCATTCTTGATCACATTCCTCGGCACCATCCCCTTCGACGGGTCATATAGGAGACTTTGGACATAGCTAATATCGGCAGGATATGCTCGGTCGAGGAGGTAATTCGTATACGGTATCAATGCGAGAGCTCGTAATGCCGGTCCATCCCTGCACACCATCAATCCGCAGGATGAAAGAGTTACGAACGGGGCAAAGGGAGCTTACCGTTGAGGTCGACCCCAAGGATCGTTGAATGCCGTCCCGTCCACGAGGTATTTTGGCTCGCTCAGACCGCCAGTGAGCAGGTCACCAGACAACGTCTTGACAGTCTGTAGTTCCGCTTGACTCGTTATATACGCTCGTATGAGAGGTTCGAAGAGAACGTCGGATGTATTTGACTTGGCATCAACAGGAATTGTTGAGGTGGTTTGGGATGTCGACCATGGTCGGAGGAATGACTCTGGGAGGAAATGTGGGAGAAGAGCTGAGATGATCATCGCTGAGTCTCGAGTCCATGTGTACTACGATTCAGTCAGCTTCTCTCAGACTCATACAGTATGCAGGAAGACTTACGTGGTAATCCGGGATATCCGCAGCTTCAGCCTTACTAGGACTAGCAATGACCAAACCATCATTCGCCCCGCACCCCGGACCAATATTGGCAAGTACCCCTCTCCGCGCGACAACAATCTCCGTCTCGATCCAAGCACTAAGCTCACTCGAAGCTAGGAAGCTCGCCGGTAATGAACCAGCGCCGGTCCGACCAGGAAGGTGTAACTGACTCGCGATCCTTCCATAGAAATTCGCCATATCGGAACTCGACACGAGGAGGAGCAAAAGCAACCCGAAGAGCAGGGGCAGGACGGTGACCGCTATACAAATCACAATCGGTCGAGACAAAGGAGACTTTCCTTTTTCAGAACAGGGGTCAATAGCCTGGCCGGAATTTGACGGGGGATGGTCCCCCGTTTCAGCTAAACTCACTTCGCTTCCGGTGGTCCGAGGGTCTCCTTTCGCCTATCGGGTAGTACTCCGCATGACCATCCCTAGCTCCTGAAAAGGACAAGTGCCAGGTAGTCAATCGGGTCATGATGAGATGTCGAGCTTCTTCAAACATTATAGATCGTTATTGTATTTCAACAAGGACTGGGATACATTCAAAGCTTTCGACTCGCCTGAGGAACGGGTTTGAAGGAGCCCCACAACGCTGTTCCCGTTTTGAAGACCCGACTCCGCGTTCCTTTCGATCTCCTTCTCCTTTTGAATCCGACGATCATATGCGTCGATTCATCCAAACAGCACCTACCACCTTCCAGAAATCAGCTCCGAGACTCAGTATGGCTCCCAGTGAAAGCACGAAAGAAGGTGATGCCCCTTAGAGACTGTAGCTTGAGATCCGACGGTTGACAGATAAAAAAAGTGCAGGAACAGGCTCCTCCTTCTGAAAGGATGACCGAGACTGCTAGAGAGGCTGAGCCTGATGCTGGTGAAGAGGTCAAGGAGGTTAGTCCTTATTGCCCATGACCAGACAGCTTTCTTGCTGAGGTTTACGGATCCGGACTGACAATCTTGCCTTGCAGATGGAAAAGAAAGGAATGGACAATCTGCCAACTATCACCTAGGTCGACGCGCACTTAGCTACTGAGTCGTGCAGAGAGAAAGGAGATGCAACGACCATGCATGACTTATGAGCATGGCTCATGACGTTCACCTAACATGTGTCCCGATCAACTGTCCCCGGGTTGTGGCTTCAAGATCCCCTGCCATCGCAATCCATCACATCCTCCCCTTCCTCCACAAACCTTTTCCTCTCCTTCCTCCAAGGCTCCCATACATCTCCATACTTCTTCAACAATCTACCTAGCTCCGCTCTCTGCTCCATCTATCCGATTGCATTAATTCCGTACTCGGTGTCCAGTTGGAACTACTCACGATAACGCTCGGTACCTCCTCACCCTCCTTAACTCCCCATACATCATTGAACATCTCGCTCAACTTCGGCTTTGGCAACTTCTCCGCTCTACTGAACGCTCGAAGGACATCCGATTTGTTCTGGCTCAGTAAGGCTGATTCTTCGGGCTCAGACCACCAGCCTCGGGATACAAGAAAGGCTCGGAACCGATGAATCGGGTTATCTGATGATATCAATATCAGGAGCGGGCCATGACCTTGAAATAATTATCTAGCAGATCTGTAGCTGCTCGACTCACCGACAATCGTCCACTCCTTGACCTCCTCGACTGGCCTATACTTGCTCGAATCGTCACTCGTGGAATGATGTCCAACTCGATACGTCATCGCCTCGACCAGAATCCCCTTCTTCCCTTCTACTGCTCGTCTACGGGCTTCGCGCACGGCTGATAGGACTGCCAGAGCGTCGTTACCGTCCACTCGAATGGTGTCAAGACCATAGCCCGGTCCGCGAGAGGCGATCCCGTCTCCGGCGTATTGATCGATGATGGGTGTCGAAATGGCGAAGCTACGTATCGTGTCAGCTTACAAGCCACAAAAACCCGAACGTTCACTGGGTAGGACACAGGTAGTGGCAAAAGAGAGCTGGTCGATACTCACCCATTGTTGCGACAGAACCAGATGCAAGGCCCGCCAAGGACCGAATTCATACCCAAAGCAGCGTGGAAATCACCCTCGCTCGCAGCACCTGATGCGTGAGTCAGCAAGTCCATATTGGATTCTCGATTCCGTTCGCTATTGAACGAAACCTGTCACTCCACTCACCATCGCCAAAGTAGCAGATCACACAGTCTCCCTGCCGTTCATCATCAAGCTTGAGCGCATAAGCCGCACCAGAAGCTTGAGGCATCCTGCCATTGATCAGCCGTGCTTCACAAATACCACAGCAAGGACGACACATACTGCGTCGCAAGCGGACTGGTGATAGTATGGAACCCGAACTCTGGGGCGGAATAGTGAATCGGCATCATCCGCCCTTTCGTCCCCTCATCCTCGACGTTCCCAAAACATTGCGCCATCAAGGCGTTGAGCGTATAGCCTCGATGTAGTAACGCTGCCCCTTCGCGCTACGAGCCGGCACCCTTAGTCATAAAGTCTCATCCGCATGAGCGACAACCCACGTATTGACCGAATATCTCATCGTTTGGTAACATGGCCGCCGCACTACCCACGATGGCCGCTTCCTCCCCCGCGCACTGCATGTAGAAGGATATCCGACCTTGTCTTTGAGATTGGTACAGGACATTGTCGACGATCGGGATGAGGGTCATCGTGCGGTACCTGAGGGAGTTAGCCAATCCACCAAGCGAGAAAGCCCGAAGATCTTACATAGCGAGCGCTTCCTCCTTCTCGATCTGAACGAAACCTGTCAGCTCCGCTTCGTAGGTCAGGGATGAGTGAGCGTACTTCTGGCGTATTCGCGGCTATGATCAGGTTCCCTTCCTCATCCAACACTCTATACGTCGGGATAGTCTGGGTTCGGCAAAATACATAAGCTCCCGATATTCATTCCATTGCGATGGACGGCACACCTTTGCAACAGCATTGAAGAACCCCATCTCCCTCGTCCACCAACTCTCATGTGTCCCTCTCCTCAACGGACTACTCATACGTCCTTGTCGAGCTTGTCTCTCTGCCTGACTCCCAGGGACGTAGAGCGGTTTCCCATCGGGACTCGGTGTCGACCTTGGAACTGCGAAGGGAAGGAGTGGGGTCGGAGTAGGGAGTGGAGTGGATGTCGGGGTTGTTGTCTGAGATTTGTTGGGAATGTTGGGTGGAGGACCTGTGATCTACATTGAGAGGAGGACTAGTGAGCTTACAACCGGGTTTGAGAGGAATGTTGTCTTACCAAAGACCGCGTGGTCCCCAATCGTAGCGCTCTGTAAAGCATACATCGTCGACAAATCCCCACAGATGGGGAATCAAGACCGCTGACCATCCTGGGCGCGAATAAAGTGCAGCGGTATCGTGTTCAACCTGCGCTGTGCGAATGTGGTAATTCACATGGCCAGGATCCGAGAACGCTCACGTGATGGGAGCTGAATGCTCGTTAAGTCCGCGTTCTTAAGCCGGCCCGGGTAGCACCGGGGTGGAGGTAGGTTGGAGGATGTAGCATGTTGCTAGTTGATGCTTTCTTTGTTTGTTCGGTAAACCCTTTTCTGGACAAGCTTTTGGCTCGAGAATGAGAAGCTATAAGCTTAAACGAGATGGAATCAGCTTTCCCCTCCTCCGCTAGCACCTTCAAGTCGAGTTCTGGGAAGGACTTCTTGAAAGTGCATGGGAAGGACATCGCTTGATGGGAAGCCTGTCGTGCTGAAAGGGGCTGGTCTGGGAGGGTGGAGTGAGTCAGCCTCGACTGGCGACACTTACCACTACTTTGTGCGTCAATGCTGATTCACGTCGATAGTGAATATGGAGAACTTCATTACTGGGATAAGGGTCATGAACACCAGCTTCGCGCAGCGCTCAAAGGGATTTTGGGGAATGAGAAATATGATTTACTTCTTCGATATGGTGAGCATCGTCATATATCCGACAGCGATGGTCACCTCGACCCTTTGGTTTTGGGAGTACTTCTTCGGGGAGGAAGATGCCAAATTCTTCGCTTCGCTTGGTTTGAACTGCCTTCGTATCCCTGTACGTCCTTTCTGATGTCAAAGGCCTCATCATTCTGACTTCGGTATCTATAGGTCAATCATCACCCCTTCTGCTCGTTCCACAATACGAAGCGGAAATTATTGTCAATGGCCTTTAACCTAACTTTCTTTAACTGTAATTTCCTTCCAGGGTAGTACGGAAACAGTACGTTGTAGCAGAAGGAGCACTGAAATAAATAAGCTACGAGTACTGTGAAAAGGATATGAACCCGAGGGTATTCAAGAAAGAGGGTTTGAAGCATCTCGACCGAGTTGTCGATCTTGTTCGTCCTCTCCTTTGGCTATTCTAAGTAGGTCTTGATGATATATAGTGAGCGAAACTTGGGATATACACAGTCATAGATCTGCTTGCGGCGCGGGGGCGGTATGGTTACCCTCTCCGCTGCTTGGTAATGGCTGATATGATCGAGTAGGGCAGAATTTTGGCTGGCACTTGATCAATGCTGGTCAAATCGCTTCGTGGCGTTTCGCCTGATTCACCATAGGAAGCTAAAACGTCATCAGTCTACGATCATAAGGACTTACAGGACCGAACCGTCATCATCTGGGAGCATCTCGCCCGGGTAAGCTGCACCAACAAGATCGTGCTCCAAGCTGATCTTGTTTAGCACTTCAAGGATAACAGCTGGGTAGCGGGTTACAACCCCCTCAACGAGCCAGGGGACTCGCAGACCTCCGTCTCCTGGCGTTGTAGGAGAGAATCGAGAAAGCCATCCGCGCTATCGATCCCAATCATATACTCTTCCTGGAGTACGTCAGCTCCGAAAGTATCCCTACTTAAGCTGATAATATGGTAGCGGAAAGTAAGCTTGTTTGCCTTCGAACCCCATCAAAGCTGAGTGTATTAGCTCCTTCGCGGCGGAATTCAGTCATTTCCGGAAAACCTTTTCCGAACTGCGTCTACGCTACCGTGTGAGCGATAGTCGTCAACTACTCATGGACACAATTGATTAACCCATTGTAGGCATGGTTTCCCTAACCCACCTGATTTGTACAAGGTGAGTTCCGTGTCCGGCCTCCACATCTGACTGACAGTCGGTTCGAGGGAACACCGGAGCAGGAGCAGGTGCGCTATCACGAGAAGCAATTTCAAAACAAGACCGATTACATGCGGAAATACAATGTTGGTATCGGTCTTCCTTGCATTCGCTTCGGCTGATGATCTGCAGGGACCTGTATGGGGTGAGGACCCTGCGTGTTGAGCGTTTCAAGCTGAAGACTGCAGTTGGCGAATTCGGACCGTTGTACCAGAACGCAGGCGATGGGCAGCGTGACTGGGAACAGATCAATGATACTCGATTCTCCGTGCTCGAGCAGCAGCTATCGATATGCCAAAGTCGATGCCAGCTGGTCGATCTGGCTATACAAGGGTGAGTGGACTTCCTTTGTGCGTGTCGGTGATTGACACGGTCAGACATCGGGTTACAAGGAATGACATATGTCAAGGAGGACGCGCCATACATCAAGCTCATCAAGCGTTCCTGCTGCATAAGAAGGTGATCCATCGTGCCCCCCAGCGCCATGCTGCCTTTTCGTCAGCAAGTCGCAACAGACGCATGGGGAATCCGACGACACGCCCGTCGAGCCGATGGAGAAGTGGCTCGCCTTCCAGGCGCCAAGCTTCGCGCACAGGTATAATCCGCCCTCGAACGCACAACCTTGGCGAGTCAAGGTTGTCAGGGAGATGGTCCTATCGGTAAGAGCTGGTCCATCATTATAGACCCTCAAAGCTGACGATATGCAGGAAGAGATGCTGAACGTAGCTTTCATGGACCATCGAACAGGAATCAGAAACTACCGCCTGCGGATCAGGTCCGAAGGCCCCAAAATCGATGACGCGCACGCCGATCACAGAGCGAGACCTCTCTTTTTACGCTTGACCTGGAAAACGCAGATCTTGAACAGGTACCGACCTGAAATGCGTAGCGTGACGAAAAGTTCCGAGATGTACGTCATTCTGCGTCACCGGAAGAATTCGCGATTGTCCTGAAAGATCAGGTAAAGGTGATACCGGGCGGGGACTGGGGCTTTTGATTGGTTTTGCATGACACAATACCTATAAAGGGAGCCTTCAAAGCCTTACTTTTGTAGCTCTTCGCCATTCTAGACTATCTGTAGATAACCTTTTCTATTCGTTCACTACTGCACTACATTAGGAAATAATAATCCATCCAACATGGCGAAAGGTGAAGGCATGTTCTCCACCATCAAGCTCGACCTGATCGCAATGGCGGTAAGTCCGGAACGTGATTAGGACTTGACAGGTCGCTGATCAAGCTTGTTTCCATCGTAGGGAGAGTTCGTCGGCACAGTGCGTTTATCAGTGATGCTAGTCGATCTGCTTCATACTGATCTTCCTGCTCCAGGTCCTCTTCCTACTCTTTGGTCTAGGAGTGAGTGTATATGGAAGTTCCTGTCGTGCCTCAAGCTGACGGCACCGGTCCCTAGGGTGTACAAAGTGTCCAGTCGAGTTTGGCCAGCACTCAATCGACCAGCGGTACAGCCAGTCAAGGTACTACGCCGACAGGTAGTGATGCGGAACGACTACTCGTGAGTCGTGTCCTTTCAGCACGCACTCGATCTCGTAACTCAGACATGATTACCATCAGTCCTACTACTACATCTCCGCTTCCTTCGGCTTGTCCCTCTTCGCCATCGCATCGATCTTTTACCGTTTCACCGGATCCATCTTCAACCCGAACGTCACCATCGCGCTCACCATCGTTGGAGCAGTCAAGCCTGTCAGATGTGTTCGTACGTGTCTTCGCATCTCCCTCTTACATTGCATTCCACAGGCTGATCCGTGTTTGTACAGTTGTCATCATCGCTCAGCTCGTCGGAGCAATCGTCGCTTCCGCCATCCTGGACGGACTCACCCATGGCCCGCTCATGGTCAGCGTCTCCCTTGGCGCAGACACCAGCCGAACCCAAGGATTATTCATCGAGATGTTCACCACTGCCGCTCTCGTACTCAGCATCCTTATGCTGGCTGCAGGTACGTTACTGGCCGATATGATCACGAGGAGTATCAGCTCATGGAATCCCACAGAGAAGCACGAAATGACCCCAATGGCGCCCCTTGGTTTCGGACTCACTTTATTTGTAACAATGTTGTGGAGTACCCAGTTCACTGGCGGTTGCCTAAAGTGAGTCAAGGACGTGTGTAGCTCTTGCGCAAGTGTCAACGGCGTTGTCAGCACTGCTAGGGCGTTTGGACCCGATTGTATCACCGGCTTCACAAATTACCACTGGATCTACTGTGAGTCGCGTTCCGCTTCCATCAAAATTGCAAAGCCGATATACTGTTTCTAGGGGTCGGTCCTACTCTCGGTGCTCTCCTCGCAACCGCTTTCTACACCTTCCTCAAATGGGTCCACTACTGGTAAGTCGCTGGCACGGATTTGCGACCGAGTCTGACATTGTTCAAGGGACATCACTCCCGGACAGGACTCGACCGACCCAAGCGAGGCGCCAATGCAGGAGGTTGCTTAAGCGCGACCTTGGTGATTCGAGATCGATATACATGACTAGATCGGTTACGTTGTTTCGGAGAGGGTCAGTACAAGTGTAGCCTTCAGATGAGGAGGATGGATCCGAGTGCACAAGTCGGAGGAAAGCGGCGGAAGGGGTCCAATACATTTCTAGCATATATCACATATTTCTCGTTCTCCGCCTCGTGCCGGTGCATTAGCTACTCAATTCCAATCGGTGGCTTCGCTCAAAAGGCATGCCTTTGTGGTCATTCGAAAGGCATGGTCGGTCGATGACGTCTAGAGCTATGATGGATCTGTGGAAAGACTCGTCATTCCATCCCGGTTCATGAAGCGATTCCCTGGGATCGAAGCCATGCTTTGCTGACCTCAAACCGACCCACAATAAGTGAGGTCGGGTCGCCTGACCACGTAGTAGGCCCATTCTAAACCTAAGGCGTCGATCCATTCCTCCTTGTACGGTATTCTTTGCTCAGCGCGAGAGTAGACACGATGAAGCGACCTGCGATTATGAGCGCGAAAGGGTTGCTTACGGATCTGAAAGCTGACCTGATCGCTACTTTCGTTTTTTAAGCTTGGCGCGAGTACGCTCTGTGACTGAGATTTGAATACAAGCTGTCAATAGGTTTATGGCTCAGGAAGAGCTCTACGAGACAGTGATTGATTGTCACACTTCGTTCGCCACTACAATGCTGAGATAGACGAAAAGGTAACTCTCTCTCCTGTTTCGCCCTCGAAGTAAGGTATATACGCTCCTACGAGTACCTCCCACGTAAACATCGTCATAATCCGCTAATCGTTTATTTAGGCCGACCAAGCGGTCACTACCCCAGCTAGCAAGGACTCGCCAGGTAAAGCACAACTAGCCGACAAGCGGTAGCGACGCCGAAAAGGCTTCTCGCGAGTCGAACGAATCGGGCTTCCTGGCGTCGAAGCTGACGTATAATTCGATCAGGCATACCGCTACATCTCAGCTGTAATCGGTTTCTCCCTCTGCGCGAGGCTACGATCTCCATCGATTCACGGGATCGATCTTCAAAACCTCGGTATCTTTGATCTTTGGCAAGTATGATAGGATCTACTGCAAGCTTTATCCAGCTTCAACAAGACATCAGCTGAGTCTTCTTAGGGGCAACACAACGTTAGGCGCATTGCTCGCGACCATCAAAGGGATCCAGCCCGGGAGAGCATGCAGGACATGTGCATGGCTGAAGAGGATATGGATATCATACCGGGCAAGGTTTGAACGGATCTTTCGGAAACACCGATGCAGGAGGTAGTCTGGTCTAATCATTATGTAGACCGCTACAACGACTCGAGAGGTTTTCGCCAAGACTGGGGGTATCATACTGGATACTGAAGGTGTTCAGCATACATTATCGTAGCAAGTCTGACAGACGAAAGGCTCACAATACGGTTGAACCGATTGGTTCGGTAGGCATGTAGCAATTCAGAATTTGCTTCTATAAACCCGAAAGGATCGCAGAGCTATCCGAGAGAAATAAGTTGGGAGTGAAAGCAGGTAAAACACGAAGTCGGCCGGTATCGAGAAATTCTAGTAAATCGAGGCAAAGAAAACATGAAAGAGGAACGGAGGGTTTGCATAGGAGAAGAGACCCAAAAGAGGATGGCTTTGTAGTTCTCAGTCTGCTGGCGATTCTGGAACGAACACATCAAGACGGTCAACGAAGTGTTCGCCGTTAACCTTCTCCAACGATGCTCGAGCAGCCTTGTCTCTCGTTACGAGGTAAGCTCGTCACGCTTGTTCATCGACATCCCGATTGACCCAATCATATTGCCATCGAGTGAATGTTGGTCAACTCAAGTATCGGATCGCTCTCCATCCTCGTGATTAGGCCCTCGAGAACTTCGATGAAGCGGCAGAGCTTGAAGATTCCGTTTGCTCTCGTCTTGTACGGGGCGGTTTCATTGCAGGAAGACTCGATCGTTTTGGCAAGTGCAAGGATACCGTCCCTTTTCCTCCCAGATGAGGGTCTGAAGTCGGAAGGCCGAAGTCGCGTTCTTAGAGTCTTTTCAATTCGAGTGATGGTCGGAGAGACGAGTTCGTTCAGGAGATATGTTCCTTTCCTTGATCGATGTTTGCTTGCTCCGCCTCCAAGGCCGTGATACGATCGGGTTCGGCTTTGTTTTCTCGTATTGTGCCGATGGCTGCGAATCTCGTCGACGTATCGTTCCAAGCGTCGGCGTAGACTCGGCACTGATCGGCTACGATTTGGACCTGCTCGTCGTAAGTAAGGGAGTTTAGTTTGATCCTGAAGTCCTCGAGTACAGCCCTTCGCTCTTCACCTCTGAGGCAGCTCGGCTGTACACGCTTTCGGCGTGTGGGCGACTACTTGGCTGAGAACGGTCGGAAGACGAGGAGGCAGTGTTGCCCTTGCGCTTTGACATCCTCATCTGTGTCTTAGGGGTCAGAGTCGATGGTGCAAGACTAGGTGATTCGTTGTCGGCCACACGAGATCGTAGTAGCACGTAACAATGGGATTTGATGGAACAAGGGGATCGAGCAATGCTGAGGAAGGTCGGTCGGTCGGCGGGCGAATCAAGGCAAATTTGTATGGCACAAAGGATCGAGCAATGCTGAGGAAGGTCGATCGGTCGCCGGGCGAATCAAGGCAAGTCTGTACGATGCAAACCGTCGATGCAAACCGTCAACCACCTTTCTTCATCAAATACAATGAGAGAAGGACTAACTTGGGTGATGAGGCTGATCAAAGGCCAGAGCTCTCGTACAATCTCGTCCTGCTTCTATCAACCTGTGGCACCCTGTCAGTATGCCGCGATTTGGAAATCAAACTTGCTATACCAGGAAGCTCACTACGCGGTTTGGCAGATTATGGTCAAGTATGAGTGAAGGTGCAGGAAGGAAAAGATTGGAATGAAACGGGTTCAGCAGTAAGGTGGAAAAGGAACCCGCCATCCTCGGTCTTCGCGCGGAATCCCCAGTGTGGCGGGCACAGACCACGGGGACGAAGTCCCGTCGTGGATGCCTTGCGAAGTGGGTGAGCGCGATTTATTGGTGAGGCTCATAGGAGACTATAATATATACATCCAAACGCTTAATCGTCCAGTCGTAACGGTATGATGAAACAACAAAAAGCAATACAATACGCCAAGTCTCCTATTCGACACCGGGTCAATGTTTAGGATGTTCCTCACTCGCCCGCCGAAAGAGACCTGGAATCGGCTAGTAGCTCTGATCAGCTCGCTTCTTTTTTTCCAGGGTTTAGTAACTAACGTACCTAAGGGTATGATAGGTTTCCCCTCAATGCGGTCCACCCGGCCATCTCCTCCCACCTTCTCCCATGCCCAATCTCCACCCTCCAAACCCTACCACCAGCCCAAAACCAATCACTACCACGACTCCAACTATCACCGGGTAGAAAACACTACGTCGATTCAGCTCTCCAGTCCCGATGAGGGGCTGTCGTTCCGGATCATCGGCGGGCGGGCAGATCGGATCTGTCGGTCTCGCTGGGGAAGATTGTGTGGCTACTGCTGATGCATCTCCCATAGTAGAAGGAGCTGTAGGGTTTATGGAAGGTTGGCGGGTGTGCAGGGATGTTGAAGAGCTGGATCTTTTTTGGGCGGTCGGGTGAGGGCCGGGGGTGAATTGAATTCTCGACATGGTGGGGAGGGAATTGGAGATGGGACTGATGTTGGTCTTCGAGCAGGGGCCCGCCTTCGTGGATCGGATGCGTTACAGTCTAGAGTCGACCGAAGCCTGAAGACGGTTGCGCCAGTGTCGGAGAGGTGGATTCGTATCAGGATCGCGAAAGGAGGTTGGACCGCATTGAAAGTTCGGATCCAGATGGCGTTGCACGAATATCCCGAGATGCAACTCTCTCAATGCTGAGGCTCCGCTTCGTTCCAGGTATCGCAAATCGTCGTATGTAATGGATCCCAAAGCAGCGGTACGTGACTACCTACCCCCGCTTCTCCTTTGATTCCAGCTCGGAAGTGATGTTACCGTGGGAGACTCGGCGTTTGTACGCGAGCTTGTCCTCGTCGCGTGGCAGCGTTTTGAACGAGGCAATACGGTTTTGACTTTTTTTGACGCTGAACGTTTCCATCATTCAACCCATTTTCTGTCACACCGTTCTACCTTCCTTAGCATTAGGATATCGTCAAAATGTCCACTACCGAGCAGACTTACATCATGATCAAGTGCGTAACTTCTCTCTTCAAACTTCACCGACATCCGCCTACACGGCCGAGATTATTCGGTATACCATTCAAGGCATAACAATCAAGGCGATCACTTTTTCCACACATCTCTCGAGCTGACGGTGTAATCCTCATCCCCGTACTCCCTCCCGTTGGTCCCTGTTCGACTCTGCTTGCTCGCCGCATAAACTTATCTTGCATGTTTCCATTACAGGCCGGACGGCGTCCAGCGAGGGTGAGTCTTACTCTCCTGTTTTCCAATCCTGTGACTGACCAGGATCAATGCGCAGTCTTGTCGGCGAGATTATCGCTCGATTCGAAAAGCGTGGATTCAAGGTCAGTCGCCGGATTAATCGTCTTGGGACCTCCTAAGGTGACCTTTGGTTGTGCTGCGGCTGACTTTCTCTTGATGTAGCTCGTCGCGCTGAAAATGGCTACTCCTACCAAGGTGAGTCATATCATTCGCATCGCTAGCTTTCAATCAACCACGACAGGATCAGCATTGCCGACGATGATGTCCGGCTGTACAAGTTAATCGAAGATTGGTTGGTTGACAACTTTTCCCGCAGGACTTGCTCCAAAAGCACTACGAGGACCTCGCTAGCAAGCCCTTCTTTCCCCGACTCATCGAGTATAGTGCGTCTCGCTAGCATCCTCCTAGATGAATGTTCGTCGATGATCATCGGCTGACTGTTCTCAGTGATGTCTGGCCCGGTCATCTGCATGGTATGGGAAGGTCTTGATGCTGTAAAGACCGGCCGAGTCATGCTTGGCGCTACGAACCCGCTTGCCTCCAACCCTGGTGAGCAATACGGCCCCATTCCACCCGAGGGGGGGGGGGGGGGGTGGGGAAGTCGGGGCCAGAGTGCTGACATCGCGGAATGTAGGTACTATCCGAGGAGACTACGCACTGCAGGTTGGAATGGTGAGCTATTCCATCGTAACTGCTGTCTGTCCAGGCGGTAGAGGTGTGAGTGATAGCTGCTGATCTCGCCCGCTCTCCGCGCCCTTGATAGAACGTCTGTGAGTGACCTGCTCCCCCCTCCACTCTCTGCACCCATTGCTGATCATCTGTCTAGGCCACGGATCCGACGCTGTCGAGTCTGCTCAGAAGGAGATCGAGCTCTGGTTCGGCAAGTGAGTCCACTTGAACGAGACAGCTCTATGATAGAGCTGTAGATCTTTGACAGTGGAATGTGCTGACCGGCTCTTTCAACAGAGAGGGCATCAACCAGTACAAGCTCGCCTCATCGGCCTGGGTGTACGAGGCTTAGGTTCTCAATACGAACGTGCTCGGAAATACCTCTTCGCTTACCGCATGATAAACTACGATGCATAGATCTGATTATTTCGTCATTGGCGGGACCTCTCATGCCCGCTTTCGCTTCCCTCCTGTCATTGCGAATGATCAAATAATTCGAATTCAAGTGGATTTTCGGTTAACAGCAAGAAGTCACAAGGATCTCTGTTTGAAGTCCGTCAAGATCTCATCCTCTACTCCCCAAGTGGAACGATGGGATGTATCCCTTGAAGAACCTTACATACATTGGTTGTGGGTGAAATCTGACTATCCATCCGAAATCAACGAGTCCGTATCCGCGAATGGCGCATATTCATAATCCATCCTTCATGTCTATCAGCAGTTACCCCACGATATTGGCACGAGCGACTCACGGCCTCCTCATCTGACTGGTCACCCACTCCTCATCCGTATCTTCGAGACTATACCCCTGCCCGCCTGTATAGCTCAACGCGACGGGGAGGAGGACCAGCCCATGTAAAGCACCGGAGAGGATGAGGGTGAGCCACATCCTGAAATAGTATACCTCGAGGAGTTTCGAGCGCGTGAGGGCGAGGACGGATATGCCGATGAGTTTAGTCATGGTTATCCCGGAGAACACCTGAGCAGATCGCTTCATTCAGCTCAGGTCATCCATGTACGGAAGGAGAGAGACTTACAGATGGTCCAACATCGACTAAAGCGGTGAAAGCCCGCTCATCCTTCTCCTTCCGAGCGTCCTTCTCGAATGGCATCCCGCCGCCGGCACCCATGAAAGCTCTGGCGATATGACTGCAAAACTCGACAGCGATCCCGAGACTGATGACGAGATTGACTAGAGAGATAGCATTCAGGCTGATGCCCCAGAAACCCATGACGCCCATTACGTTCGTCACCGCCAATGCACAAACCGCTGTGACCGTCGCGCCGGTCCGCCAGGAACCCAGCAGGACGGATGTGATGATGAGGATTGCTAGCAAGGCGAAGGAAATGACTTCAATAGCGATGGAGGTGACATGCTCGTACTGGTCAAAGAAGACGTAGAAGAGCGAGTAGGGAAATACCTTGACTCCTGTCCGACGGGTGATGTCTGCGGATATACGTTGAGCAGCGGTGAGAGCGTTGATGAAGTCCGCTTGGGTCTTCAGAGGGGTATGATACGTCCTGAAGTGGCTAGCGACGACAGTAGTATTATCCGAGGCGAGCTTGACGGCATGTGAGTATGGCGCTTGACCACCGAGAGCGCACGACTCGTCTGTCGGCGAGACAAGCCATTGCTGCAGGTATCGCATGAAGTCGGATCCTTGCGGCAGACCGGACATCGTGATATCCCATGCTTGATCCGCAAAGCAAGGTCGGCATACCCGATCGGAGTCACGCGGTGTGCAAAAGACCGATGGGTCTGCCTTTCGGACCCGACAACAACTGTCGAAGACTGGGTTCGTCCATTGTAAGAAGTCGTCAATCCAAGCGGCGGGAGGACTAGCAAGGAAAGATGAGTTAGGTCGTTTCCGTTCCGCCTCGAGCGAGTTGGCGACAGACAGCTCAAGACAGGTTGTGAACCGACCACAGAGCTGTTGCTGTCCATGACGACTAGGCATATCGGCACCAGTCGAGACGAAATAGACAGGCGGACCGACGTCGAGGTATTGGTCTAGAGCATTGAAGTAGGGCACAAGGTATGATTCCGCAGGCAGTGCAAGTCGTTGATCTGAAATTAGCGAGAATCATCCAGCTAGACATACCTAGCCCAAGGGTGATATGCTGGATCCCGACAATGGCAGTGAGAAACAGACCGACGAAGAGAACGAGGACGAGCTGCTTGACTTCATGTTGCAGGAGGATCGGAGCGTATAGCCGTCGAATAAACTTAGCAACGACGCCTTCGCTGGGAGGAGCGACGCGGTCATATAATCCAATCGGGGGTCGAAGACGAACACAGGGGAAACAATCGATCCGCATAGCCTGGAGTAAGGTTAACCTAAAACATCCTCGCGAGGATAATGATTTCCAGCTCACCTCTGCTCGACGCAAGTCCATCGCCATGGCACTGACGAATACCGTAACCTGCATCACCGCACCAAAGAACACACTCCCTGCCGCATAGATTGCAAAATTCCGAACCGCTGGCATCGGGACAAGCGCACCCAGCGCAAATGCGACAGTCTCGGTGATGGAGCTGAGAGCGATTGACGGACCCATCCTAGCGACAGCTCTAGCAACTCGTTCTTCGGGAGGCAATGATGTGCTGTTTTGCTGCTGAGTATCATCCTCGTCGTCCCCATCACCTGGAGTCGGTCCCTCCGAATCAGGCGAGTGGAGCGAGTTCTGCCGCTCAAGCTCGTGAACGAGGATGAAGACGTTGTCTACTCCGACAGCGAGGACGAGGAAAGGGATGACCTCCGCAATGATGAGGGTGACTCGAACGCCGAGTAGCGAGAACAAGCCGACAGAGGAAGAGACAGCGATGAGAACGATGGCGATACCAAACAGGCCAAGGGAGAACTTCGAGTTGACAGAAAGCAGTGTAGGGATGATGGAAAGGCTAGGCGGAGGGGATGAAAGCTCGTCAACCGAAGATGGTTTAGCGATGCGAAGGACGACGGCTATCCTGAGGACACCATTCCAGAGGCGATGTGCGAAGGAAGAAATGACGCTGGGTGGGAGACCACCGCCCAGGGTGAGGGAGACATAGAGGAACATGACGAGGTATGAGAGCACGACGATCTTGACGTCGGTATTGGTACTCTTGTTCAGCTCCTCCTCCAGGCTGACACCGGTGGAATAGCTTATAGTCAGACCTTCTCCAGATAGCCCGGAAAGATAAGCCCGCAATGTCCGCTCCCACTCTTCGGCTTGAAGCACACGGTCGTCGTTGTAGTTATCCACGACCCAGGTAACGATGAGCGCCTGGGACTTCAACCAATCCCCGCTATGGCCGCCGAGAATGAGCTTGGGATCGATGGGTTGACCGAAAGGCGGTAGGCACTCGCCAGGTCGAGCAGCGCAGTCGGATATCCGATTTTGCCAGCCTTCCTCACCCCAGGCCTCCATGTCATCGCCTAGCCAAGCGGAGACCGATTGGATGACGCATGGCGTCCCTCGTCCAGCAGGGGCGAAACAGACGTCCGAAAGGGTATAGCCGCTCTCGGATCTCAACTCGGCGATCTCGCGCTCCACGCCGAGCCACCAGTCCAGCGTATCGTAGTCGAGCGGAGTGTCTCCTTTGTTGGAGGTGACAAAGACCTGCTCTGTACGGTAGAAAGGCCCAAACGTCTCATCGAAGAACTGCTTCTGGGTGGCTGATTCGCTTGAGGGGGAGACCCATAATCGTACGGGATCCGTCTCCACCGCGAAGTACCTCCATCCGAAGTTGAGAGCAGCGATGATCACCGCTGCGAGCGCGAACGTCTCCGCAGGGCGCCGAGCACAGGTCAACCCCAATCGATAGAAGAACCGCCGTAACGCTGCATTGATCTTGTTTTGCTTCGGTTGAAGGTGATCCATTGGGTCCAGTAGACTCGCTCCTCTACCTAAACGGAAATGTATCGACCCGCTCGGTCCCGACTCAGAATCCTCTCCCCGTCCGACTAGTCCATCCAATCCGTTTTGCTGTCCATTCGCTGAGGGGGACAATGGTGGGTCGAGCAGGGCAACTCGCTCGTATCGCCGTTGCCTATGGCGTATTGCTTGTTTCCAGGAGTAGAAGAGGAGTCCACCTAGAATGGCGACAGAATAGATGACGAGGAGGGCGAATGTAAGACAGGAAACCGCTCCAACCCGACATGTTGAGGAAGAAGGGGGTGCGATGTAGGGTAATGTTGGACAGTTTGCAGGACAATCGGCACAAGCACACCTCGCATCCAGCGACTTATCCGCACAGTTGAGTGGAGGTCTCGTATATCCCGTATCCTGATCATCCGGGAAATTGATCTGGAAAGGCGATCCCAGCCCAGGTCTCAAGTCCCCCATATATCTCAAGAAAGCCTCGGGATCCTTCGCTCCACCTCCAATCAGATCCATAGCAAACCCATTCGTCGCTCCAAACTGTACATCTTTACAAGAATCGTAGAAACCCCGCTTGAACTCGTTACTAACCGCGTAATCGATTTCTTTCACCGCGATCTGGTTGGTTGTGGTGTTTTGTGTGGAAGTGACGGTAAGGAACGTTGATTGATTTGGGGAACAGCTGAAATCGCAGAAGAAGGCTCGGAAGTTGTTGATACATGCTGGACAGGCGGCTATGAGAGGTGCGGCTTGTTGAAATCGGTCGGCGAGGGTTTGAGCTTGGTCGAGCGTGCAACAGACGGTGTTGAGGTGGTCGTAGGATGGACCACAAATGGACGTGAGAAGGGAGGAGAGCTCAGCATCAGGCTAGCTATGTCAGGTGGTAGAAAGAAATATGGCTTTGCACTCACTTCGGAGGCGTCGCCATCGTCTGGACAAGGCAGGTCCTCTCCGAAACGGGTCGCAGGACCGCAACTCCCCCTCAGCGCGCATATCCCGGCACCTCGGTGAGGCAAATCATCGACCGACTCAGATCCCATCGGACCGTTTTGATCTGGCAGGTGCTCGCGATATTGAACTTCAATCCTCAAGGCAATCCGCACTTGGAACGCTCAGCACGTGACCTTAGTTCCAGAGTCGGAACGGGGTGGCAACATGTTATTAAAGCTGAGCTTTATGACTTTATGCAAGTGTAGTTCATCGGACGAAATCAAGGTGAAAGAGTTGAATACGAGCTCATACACTAATAACGTGATCTCGGAATTCGCCTCTGGATGATCTATAATTATAAGCAGACAGCGAAAGGCGATATTAAAAGATACTCATTGAAAACCCTTCTTCCTGGGCCAGCTTAGCATCAAGACGATTGTGCGCTCCTCATGATCTAGTGAGTCGTCCGTTCTGAGTAATCGAAGCAAGCTGAGGTGTCCAGCATCTTCGGCTTTGTCCTCCTCGCCCTCGTCATCCTCGTCATCTTCTTCGGTGAGTAGCTCCCTATCGAGCTGTTTACACCTGGCTTCCGCTCACATACTATAGTGCGACTGATTATCAACCGATATCAACGTACTCGCACTGCCCTAGCCAATCGACGCGATCCCGAATCTCTCACCTCCACATCGATCCGTCAGACTGCACCTCGGCCCACTCTGTTGGGTACAGCGAGACTCGTGACCGATCGAATGTTCGTTGGATCTCCTCGTCAACAGCAGGATTCGTATGTCCCGTATCATCGACGGGATCTGGATCGGGATGGCGATGAGGGAGTTGCTGTGGTGAGGCATGCAGAAGATGGGGATCCGGATCTGCCTGCGTACTGTCAGTATCTCTCGGGTCTAGGGAAAGCAAGCGGCTCATATGAGGGAATCTTAGCTCCGAGCACATTGCCAGCTGCACCGGAACCGGCTCATCAGTCGATAATGCAGGTCCGAAGGGATGAGGGGCATACGGATCGACCGATGTTGCCGCTGTTTGGGGAGGAACCGCCAAAATACACAACGGATGGGCCTGTGAGGACATTATGAGATGATGGGAACAGAGCGTCTTGCGAAGTGAGGTACTGTAGCGATAAATCAACGTATCCATATATCTTGTCATGATTACAAATGAGGATTACATCTCAAAACTAACCATACTGATTATTTCCGACGACTTTCTGGCTCTACTGATGATGCTAGTTTATCGAACTACCATCCGGAACTCGTCACGTTTCCACCAGGTTCTCAGCCTCAACCCGGACCTACGCAGGGATCATTTTCCCCTCACCCAACGACACACCCTATGCTTTAACGTGCTTATGCACGAAGTCCATACAAGGCACGATATACTCCTCCCACCCCTCGTCTCCGGGTCCCTACAATCCATATCAGCATTCTTCCTTTCGCTTTCAATCCTCGTCACTCGCCTCGATCTGCTGCTCGAAACAATGTGCACCACCCTCCGCATACCCCTCCCCAACATCCACCCCCAGCCCCCTCAACTTCCTCGCCATCTTTAAACTCTGCTCAATCGGGGCAGCCATTCCCGCCGCCCCATGCAAGAGGAACGTCGGCGGGTACGTCCGCTTCGCATCGAGCGTGTGATAAGGTGACAGTCGTCTCACCTCCACCATGAATTCCTCTTCCGCATCGAATCTCTCTCGGTAAAGGAGGGAGGGGAGTTTGTAATTCTTGAAAATATTTTTCTGTAGAAATCTTTCTCGGTGAACTCCGTTCTGCCCCAGAAAGATTGGAGGTCATTCACAGTCATTTGCGGTAGGAATTCCCAATCCCATGGACAGATCTCCTCGGCTCTTGAAGAATCTCGATCTTCGATAACTTTCTGTAGGTCCGATCCATCTCGTGATGAAAGATACTCCGGGTGACTTAGGTTCGATCCGTCTTCTAAAGGTCGATGATACCACGGATCCGTCAGATCGACCGTTCCGAAAACATCGATCACCACTCTCGGAGGAGGGTCGATGAACATCCCGAAATAAGCTGCGAGTCTTCCTCCTGCCGAGTCTCCAGCGACGACGTATCGGTGTATACCTATGTTGTCCGAACCGAAGATGGAAGGAAGGTTTGGTGGACACCATTTGCAAGCGTCGATACAATCCGAGATGATATCCTCCATCCCACAATGGGGTATGAACCGATATGCTACCGAAACGATGTGATATCCCCTTGAACCGAAGGCTTCGTTGACCCATGCGTTGGGGATGAGAAGTTCTCCAGCAACGAAACCTCCTAAGAACCCCCACCCGGTCAGTAGTGAACACCGAGAAGTGAGGGAGGTGGACGGCGCAACTTACCGCCATGTGTCCAGAATAACCATGGAGCGGGCTTCTTAGCGGTTTCTCGAGCTGGCCATGTTCGGAGCGGTATTCAGACGCCGTGAGCGACTTTGTAGATGTGATCGGGGAATCCAGGGGGGCATGGCCTGATGGTCTTCGCAGCGGTGGTCATGGCGCAACACGGATAAAGAGCACGGATAAGGGGCATGTGAATGCGTAGAAGCTCAATGGGCTGGGTACAAGCTGTAGATAAGCGAATTCAAATGTGTTGATTGTTGATGTGGGATAAAAGTGCAGGGATTCCAGGAAAGGATTGCGATACTTTTCAGGGGGACGGGGAAAAAGGTTCTGAGGATTATCGAATGCTTGCTGGCCGCAAATGCCGGAGGATCATGAAGGCACATGATCGGCTATCACGGGGGGAACAAAGATGTACTCGTGTCCAGAAGCCCTCCGTGTACCATGGCATGCCCCACTTGTATTTTCTTGGGATTCCAAACTGATATCTGTGTGCGAAGTCTAGATGAAGGCATGACTCATGGGCAAAAGACATGATATCATCAGTCATACAATGACCCATCTATGATGTCTCCTCCGCTGCAGTGACCGGCTCAACACGCCCCTCAGCTCCTTTCCGACCTTGCTCCGCTTCGCCAGGATCTGACTTGGCCAGAGCCATAGACCGCAACTTCTGTCCGAGGTCATCTGCTTCTCTCCCATGTTTCGTAGCCCGTCGAACCCTCTGGCCCCAGATGTAGAATACGCTGCACTTCGTCAGACTGTCCCATGGATTTTTTTGGAAGAACTGCTCACATTGGTAACGGTGCACAGACGAGCGCGAGGAAACCGATGAGTGTACAAGCCCAGTTCACACCCAGATTGTTGAACATTGGCGTCACGAAAAGCGGGAACCTGGTCGATCAGCTCCGATCAAAGCGGATTCACTCACCCCACACCGAACAGCGATCGGAGAACCGAGTTCGCAGCCAGCACAGACGCCGCGTAGAGGAGGTAGGAATCGATGAGGTAATTGAAAACGCTCAGGAAGACCATGACCATCCCACAACCGAATGGTGCGGAACAGATGATCGGTGCGATCCAAGGGATGTGGGCTGGTGCCGCGGTCCAGGCGAAAGAGAACAGGCCCTGGAGTCAGACACATCAGCCGGAGTTTGGACCCTCGTAAGAGACGGGCTCACGATTGGTAACAAGAAACCACCGATGATGGCGGGGAAGAGACGCTGCTCTGCAGGTAACCATCCGCCCTCTTTTTCAAGCGACCTGTTGTATCGTGGATTCTCGACGAAGATGGTGTATATGATGGCACAGGCGAAACCGACGAGGACGCCAAGGAAGGCTAGACCGCTGACTCCCGGAGACCAGCCTCGAAGCTCCTCGAATACGATTGGGAAGGCGCCGAAGAGCATCTGACACTCGTCAGCCAACTAACAGGTCCAACATGAATCATGAATCACATAGAGGGTGGCATAGATGATAGCCAGGTAAAGCGTGAGGAGGAACACGATCGGCTCCCTGAAGAGCAAGATCCATGGCCGACCCAGAGCAGTCGTGATCAATCGCTTGATATCCACCTTCCCGGCCTTCTCGTGCTTGCTCCGGTAGACCTTCCCAGTGGCCGCGCTGAGCGTCTCGGCTCGCGCACGGAGGAGGACAGGCGCGTAGGTTTCAGGGATGATGAGGAAACCGAAGACTGTGAGAGCGGCTGTGAACATCGCGATGAGTCCTGCTACCCATCGCCAGCCGCCTGTCTCGCCTAGAAAGCCGCCAATCTGGAAAATAATCAGCGAATGAACACGGATCTTTACTCCACCAGAGTGAGACTTACGATAGGACCTAAGGCTGGACCGAGGAAGGGGGCAGAGGCGAAGATCGCTAGACCGAGACCTCTTTGCCTGGCGTCGAAGACATCTGACACCGTCCCGCCTGAGTTGACTAGAGGAGAACTTCCCGCAGTACCGGCGAAGAACCGCAGGATGATGAGTGTCCAAATGTTCTGACTCCCCACGAGACCGGCGTTGAAAACAGTGAAGAGGACGTAGGTGCCGATAAAGAGGTTTCGTCGACCTAGGACTTCGGACATCGGTGCCCATAGGAGGGGACCGATGACGAAACCGAGGACGAAAGCTGAGGTGACCATGACATAGACCTGGGTAGGGTAGACGCCCAAGTCCTCCTCGATCGACGCAGTCGCGCCAGATCTGATGAAAGGGTCAGCGTGAATCTACTTACAATCAAAACTCCCACTCACAAACAAGACGAAGCGAACGCCACGGCGAGCGTAGCCACCGCGACCGACATAGTTACCGCCCACTTATAAGGTCCAGCCCAACTCATCGGATTCTCCGGATCTCCAATATCATTCCCCTTCTCCGCCGTCAACCAATCCACCACGAAAGGTTTCTCCTCCGTACCTTCTCCATCATACACATGATTGACGATCCGATCCCAAGGTGTCACGTATCGTTGCCAAGGTCGTCTCTTAAGGGTGTAGTCGTGTCCATCGTGTTGGTGTTTTTCCGTGGTGCCATCTCGTGGCTCAACATCGTTGCGAAGGGTCAATTCGCTCACGTTGGGCGGCGGCATCTCGAGGTGCAGTCGATGAGTTCAAGTGACAGAATGGGAGAGTATGAAGACAGCTGATTCCTACTCGCTCAAATCCGCTATATATCGAATCAACCCCGTGCCCGACCGGGCGCCGATTAGCATGGACTTTAGGATTTTTGGTCTGGAACCCTTGCCGCCTTGAAAACGGGGATTACTGTTTCGGCAGGAGTCCCCGGATGTTTTCTCCGATCACGTATTTTGATTCACGTCATATACTCGTTCAACGGCCGCCTTGAAGACTCGGTCGTCATCGCTCGGGGTTTGGGCCGGTCAAGGTGATCTGCGGCGTCTGGGGAGTCTCAGTCCTTCAATCTTGTTGGTGAGACCTATCAAGGTATTGAAGACTTGCGTATCTTCAGAATTACTTTCGCTTCATCTGCATAAAATCATGCATGTGTGTCGAGTCGTTTGTCAGCGGGATTCGCGCCGAGTTCAGCAGATCTACCGAATACTGCTGAACTCAACCAACGTGAATCAGCTTTCCATTTCGATAGTTGAGTCAGAGCCCGACACCTATAGGAGTGAGAGGGACAGACTACCAACTCTCTTCCCGATCTTATCAAGCCTAAGCCACTCGATGTCAACTATAACGCCTCGCTGCCTCGTCCGAGGCTCCCTCAGTCCGTCTATTCAGCCCACCTCCTTTGTCCCCCTCGAACGTTGACGTGATCGAGCTAACTCTTGCACGCAGATATCGATGAGTTCTTCCATCTTCCTCACATTGTCAGACCAGGCGAGACCATCTCTTCAACCTCTTTCACGAAGAAAGCTGGCGGCAAGGGAGCAAATCAAGCTAATGCGCTTGCTCGTGCTGGAGGGGAGGTAGATCTTGATGGGTGTATTGGGATTGATGGGGAGTGGGTGAAGGGGATGTTAGGGGACGCTGGGGTTGGTGTTGAGAGGGTACGGCTCGTTGAAGGGGAGGTGAGGAGCTGATGAGTCCAGTTTTGAGGGGAGCTGATGCGGCAGGTGACTGGTCGTGCTATCATACAAAGCTCTGCGGATGGTGAGAATTGCATTGGTGGGCGTTCACCGTTTAAGGCATACTTAGACTGATGTCGGTAGTCCTTCACGCCGGAGCCAACTTCCACATCCCCGATACCGACCACGAACCGGACCTTTCCCGCTATACCCATCTCCTGCTCCAGAACGAGATCCCCCTTCCTTCGACTCTCGCACACCTCCGTGCTGCCGGCCAAGTACGGTTGACGACAGTCTTCAATCCCTCACCTATGCTTTCCCCCTCCGAGCTCCGGGAATTCCCCTGGACGGATCTCACATGGCTTATAGTCAACGAGGGAGAACTGTCATCTCTGCTAGAGGCGTTTGGTGTCGGGCTGGCAGCAACGAAAGGGGAAAACACCTCTTTACGGGAACGAGCGGAAGTGCAGCTACTTGCTCTGCATGGGTGCAGTGATTTCGCTCCGACCGTATCGGTCATCTGTACACTCGGGTCGCAAGGCATCCTATACTTCGAATCACCTTCTGCTTTGTCTGGGAAGCCGACAATCAGGCATTTACCGGCAGCAAAGCTGAAGCGACCATTGAAGGATACGACGGGAGCTGGAGATTGCTTTGCCGGGTACTTTGTCGCCGGACTCATGAGGCGGAAGGAAGGGGATGGACTGGAATGGATCCTGCAGACTTGTTTGACGGTGAGTTCCACCGGTGATGCGGGATGCCATCAGTCGCTGATGAATTCAGGGATGTTCGATGTGCGTGGAGAGTGATGGAGCTATGGAGAGCATGCCAGCTAGAGCGGAGGTTTCAAAGCGGATGAAAGCATGACCGGATCGCCGTATCCTGTCCTCGCTAGAACAGTTCATCTCAAGAAACTCGCATATACTGAGCTGCGAAAGCTAGATCGTCGCACCCTGCATGTACATTCCCCGTATCCCTCTCGAACTAAGGGCTGGCATCTACGAGACCCGTTGGATACAAACACATGAGAAGTCTAGGGGGGGTGCGACCGGATGCTTTGATTCAATGCCATACATGCACGAGGAATGACCAGACAGACATCTTTCATCCTGCTCAATCGTCGTGGATGACTATTCTCGCCTCCTCCACGACTTTTGGCGGCTCGAGCAATTCCGCCGTTGCTGACATTGGCATACTCGGCCCGACATTCGCTGCTCCCTCGCTTCCATCACTTTCATCCTCGTCTTCACCAGGCCGCTTGAACACCACGCCGACCCCTCCGCCCGCCAACTTCCGTTTCTCCGCACCAACCTCCGCAGACCCCTCCTTCCCATCCTCCCCCTTCCGTCCATGTTTCCGCTTCTGTCTCTTCGCTCGATTCTTAGCTGTCTTCACATCGGCAAGAGCGTCTCGTTCAGCTTGTCGAGCTTTAAAAGCCACTTGTTCTTCCAACTATTCTCGGATCAGCTCTGTCAAGCTGGATCAAAGATGACATTATCCGACTTACGGCTCGGGTCTTGTCAGACATAATCTTCAACCTCTCAGCTTCCCTCCTTCGAGCTTGCTTGTAGACATGAAACTCCCCAGATCCAGCACCAGCACTGGACCCTTGAACGTTCTTCATCATCTCTGCTGGAGCTCGGACGGTTCGCTCGCGTGTTCCGGTGGGAAGGGCGACTTCTTTCTCCGGGTTCGCAAAAAGCTTGTCAAGCTACCCAGAAGAACGTCAGCGGGATGGACTTATCGGCGCGAAGGGCACCTTACCTGTTTACGCCGTATGTCGGTGGTTGTGATACGAGCCTTCTTGGAAGGACCGGCTTGGTCGTCGCCATCTGGAGATAGAGACATGTGGCGTCGTATCGGTGAAGCAGAATCATCGCGAACGTATGGCATGATTTGCAAGCTGAGTGTTCTCTTACTTGGTTAGTAGAATGGACGAGAGATTATACGAAATGTGCAGACAGCCCTTTCATGCACAGGTACAAGTGACGAAAAATAGGCGTGCGAGCGAGAAGTCATCAATAACCACGTGGGACGACGGGACCAAAATCCGCCTAGCTCTGTCCTACTGTAGCTGGAGACTTCCCCTCCCTTTTCACCGTTAAACTACAACTGCTCTTCTTCGCTACTTATTCTGCAAGCGCTGTGTCCATCCGTCATTGGCTTCTTCTCCGGTCTGGGTCCGAATCCTGGCTTGAAAGGAGTAATTGGTACCCCTTGATGCGCTCCCTTATCGGTCAACTCCTCAACTCCGCGTAAATCCCTCAAGTTCGAGAAGTTTCCACACTTTCCCTTTGTCAGTCTCAGGCCTTTGGCCATGGTATCTGCTCGGATGGATAGCTGATATATTCAGTGACGCAAATTCGCTGCTCCGACCATCAAGCTAGATACGTAAAACGGTCTTCGACCGTCAAATCACCTGGTCACGATGGCCGCTCCCCCTGCTACTCGATACAAAGGGAAAAACTATGATCCTAACTACCTTGAGAACAAGTGCAATCAAATGCAGAGTCATAGCGATTTCAACAATTTCCATCAGCCAAAGCACGAAGGGTGGAATCTCAACCGCGACTCGAAACTACAACAAGGACGGCAATATGATCGACATGATGACACCAGAGACCCACACGGGACTGGTGCTTCACAGCCGTCCGTCACTCACCAAGCACCTCGTGGACCGAGGGGATTGGAAGCGTCTCCTGCCCCAGCGAATCCGCCTGCTGGGTCGCCAATAGGACAGGTGCATCCCTCAAGGCTAGGCCTGGTGCCAAATATGTCTCCGACTACGCAGACAAACAGTCAGATTGCTAATACCCCATCACTCACTTCACAGCCATCCTCCTCATCGAATCAACCACAGCCGGTCTCTCCTTCCGATCCGCTAGCTTCCGACATGTCGCTCGGTTCGCTTGACAAGCTTCGCCAATTCAAGGCTGAAGTTGAGGCGACAAGACGTCAGCGTAATGCGCCTGAGCTCCAGCCGGCCAAGCTCGCTCAGATGGCCCAGTCTTTCCTCCTCTCACAGCAGCAAGAGCCTGGAGAAGTGGCCGAGGATCAGCCCAAAGCCCAGGCTAACGCATCTCCCAAGACACGCGAGCAGGAATTGAAGGAGAAGTTGAGATCTCGTTTGCAGTCGAACGACGCGGATAGTGCGACAGGAGTCAAGCGCGAAAGACCGGAAACCGGGGAGATCGTGGAGCCGAGCGAGCACAAGCGGCCTAGAGCGGACGAGCCATTCCATAAGCCTGAGCAACGCTCACAGCGCGACAATCGACGGGACGACAGGCTTGAAGATCGTTCTCATGCCCAGCCGATTCGGCAGCAGAGCGACCGTCAAGCGTCAACCGAACAAGCTAACTCCAGGGGGTCCCGTCTTCCTGAACTGCCCAGTCGCCCGAAGGATCGAGACGCACCCCGTCAACCAGCTGCGCTAGCGAGAAAAGAACATTCCAAGGATAGCATGACCATGGCTGCTCCTGCGCGACTGCCCAGTCCAGAACGGAAGGAAGCGCATCGTCCCAGTGCAACGAACCTTGTACCGGCCCGCTATCAAAACCGCACGCAAACGCCAAGCAGAGCAGAACCCGCCAGGAGGCCAATATCGCCGAAAAAACCTGATTCGTACACTAGATGTAGCTCATCTGTCATCCACGGAAATGGCGGGAGATTCTCCATACGCGAGGAAACGCCGGCGTCGAGGAAGGAATCGAGTGGATATGAACGCCGAAGCTTGAGCGAGTGAGTCAAGTCAGTCAAAGACGAGGGGATTATCTAATATCATGTCTAGGCGGATCTCGGACGTTCCATCCCACCTTCAACGCGCTCCGTCACCAACGCCAACTCCAGCGTCGGTGTACCGAGGTCCGACCCGCATCATTTCTCCTGCTCGGCCTCGAGTCTCACTTGACATCGAATCGCTTCCGGATCCTCGGCCGTATCATGAAAAGAGGCAGAAGAACTCAAGTTATATCTCTCGAGAGTATGGTGTTTTACCGGCGCATTCACCTGCAGGTCTAGCTTACGATGGTCATCCGAGAGCTCCACCGAGTCCACCTCGAATAGCTTACGCATCGACTGTCGATTCCAGGGCCAATGCTGCAGATGCCTATGCTCAACATCGTGCATCGGTGACCCACAACGCTTACTCGCCAATTCAGGCTCACGAGCCTGTGTACGCACGAGAACCGATCGCACGTACTGACCTGTAAGTCCTTGCTCTGGATCCTGTTTGTGACCGAGACTCGTCAGATATGCGAGACTTCCTCCCGCTGATGACTATCGCCGTCCTGTCGCGGAGGATCGTTACGCAAGACCTCCGGCTATAGACTCCCACGATGTTATTGAGACCCTTGCAGCCCTTAAGGCGCAGATATCAAAGCTCGAAGCGCTTGTTCCGACCTCGGCAGCTCCTCCGCCACCGCCTCCTGTGCGAGAGTATCGGGATCCTCCTGAGCGGGAGTATCGGGACCTTTCTATACGGGAGTATCGGGATCCTTATCCGTCAGTGTCGTACTCAGCTGGTGGTCCGCCTGCTCCTCCGCTATGGGAGACTTATGGCAGGCCACCGCCTGAGCCGGAGTACGAGCACCCGCCAAGACGCGCTCGACCACCTCCCACCTCGCCTGCTCGAGGTGGTTATGCATCGGGTAGAGGCGGTCCACAAAGCGGAAGCTATGGCGATCGGTCCAACTCTCACCGAGCAAAGCAGTCGGGATATGACAATCGAAGTGAAGGTTACAATAATAGGACTCAAGGGCATGACAAACGGAGTCAGGGGTATGACAATCGGAGTCAGGGGTATGATCATTGCACCAATGGGCATGAGCGTGGGGGTGGTCGGGGCGGTCGTGTAGGCGGTAGAGGAGCACGCGGTGGGCGAGGTCGAGGAGATGGCGGTTATAGCATGTACCAGACGAGGTGAACCAGAATGAAGCAGGAGCAGAACGCTCGTCACCGGAAAGGTGCCCAGACCTGGGCCAACCGAAAGCAACATCGTATGATTTCACCATAACGACTACGAAAAGATTAACCGGGAACACGTGTACATATAGGTACATGAGCGGAGGGCGTCGAATGACTGCATGCGTTTGTGAATATCAACCCATATAGTCCCAAAGATGTCGGGTGTTCGACAGGAAAAGCCGCTCGTGGAGAAACGATTAAGAGGTGGAAGGAAACGTTCGGGGCTCCAGCTTCGACAGTAGTTATTGTTGCCAGCTCATCCTTGGGAAAATCCTCGACGGATTCACCATTGTAACTCCAGCCTTGAGAAAGTTGATCGACATCTCTCTTCCCCCGTTCCCTCCCTCCTCTGCCGCGCCGAAAATGCTTGGAAGTGACGAGACCTGTAGTCATGCAATCTTACGAGCCTTTACCATCAGGCAAACTCCGGCATAAAACCCTTTCGGCTTACTACCCTCATCTCCACTCCCTTCTCGACTACCTCACCGTCTCTACGGGAGATGAGGGTATCCTGATCGACAAAGATGTGACCGACTACCTCAAACTTCTCCAATCGACCATTTGTGCTACAGAAGATTCTCTGAGCAGCTCGACTTTCCCAGCTGAAGGAGAGATTTACGGATCACAGCAGGAAGCGATTGATCGGATCCTCCAAGAGCTTGGACGGGTTTCGGGGAAGCATGGAGAAGGGCGAAATGCCCTCCTAGCAGGTGATAAGGTTGTTAGATTCATTGGATCGCGGAAAGGCTGATCTAAGAGGGAGAGCATAGAGCTACATGTCAGAGCTACCGATCAATACTGCCCGACCTGGGGTTGAGAACCGTCATGCGACTAGTCCGAGCTCGGTGCTCCGGTCTCTACCTTGGAAAATACTCCGCTCTAGGTGGGTTAACTTCGCGTCGGACGGTTGACCAATATGAGAACAGGCTGGGCGATGCGGGCTTTCGACACCTCTTGCTATACACCTCTCTCTTCGTACCGGTCGGGAACAACTGTTACATGCAGCTCAGCGGTCGACCGATATATGACCTGTATCAGCATGACAGGCCAGTTATAAAGGGAAGGAAGCGGAAACGAGGTGGAAGCATGAAGCAGCGATCTTGTAACCGGAGTCGACGTATGGAGGAGCTCGGGAGCGATGACGGGGTGTTAAACGAGAAGCCAAATAGCGGAAAGCAAAGGTAACAATGGATAAACCAAGACGCGATAATGTTCTTCTGACCCAAACAGTCCTGCTGAGATCAATGTCGCTCGACAGAAGATGTTTTACGGTCAGCCAGCTCGACGGCCTGATGGAAGGCTGATTCACGGGCTACCGCCTCAATGTGCGTTTGCTGATGTTGCAGTCCAAAACAGCGACTGACAATGCCTCAGACATACTCAACAAGCTCCGCTCGTCGACCAACAAGCCTCCAGATGACAAAGCTTGCTTTACCCTCCTCCGAGCCATATTTACGGATCTCCCTCGCCCGCATATCGATGGGGGAGGTTGTGGGAACCTGCGAGGTGAGGTTGCGGCTTTCGGGAAGCTATCAGGTAGGCAGAGGAGACTACCGGGGATGATTGGCATGATGAGGGAGTTGATCGTCCGGCATTCGGCGGTGGACTACGGAGGGCTTGTCAAGAGGTGTCTGACAAGATGTGTACGGCTTCGCTATCAATAGTGGAGGAATGCTGACACGTTTCTAGCAAGATCCGACCGCCGGTAGTCAGACGCTATTACAGCCGATATCGCAAAACCAGGTGAGTTGTTCACCTGTCGACTGACCGAGCTGATGACTTGGAAGGTCTGTCGATTCTTGGCTGAGATCCTTCGGAAAATTATAGGAAGTTCGGTCGTCGGAAGCCAGCATAACCTCCAGGTTCTTATTCGCCGTCAGTCCACCTTGTGAAATGGCGTGAGAGCTGATTTCTTTCGACAGATACTCGTTCCTTCATCCGCGCCAAGCAGTACGAGCCGACCAATCTGCATTCCCTTGTTCAGGGCTTGCGAATCAATGACTTGACATGGCTGGCGATCGGCAATGACGATCGAGTACCGGTCCAGGAGATGCGAAAGCGCCAAGCTTTGCTTCAACAGCTTCTGTCCTGGATCTTCAACGGGTATATCATCCCCTTACTAAAGGTCAGTCTTCTCACTTCGAGTATCAGACAAGTGAAGGACAGTGCTGATATATGTAGAACACCTTCTGTATCACCGAGACAGCAGCGACGAGGTATGAGACCGTATACTATGCGCAAGACGCTTGGACGACGGCGACGGCTCCGCACTTCCGCGAGCTCCAGAATAATCTGCTCGAAGAGCTCAGCAGAGTGAGCGACACTCCCCTACCCGTGAATTACGCTCACCTTGCTTCTCCGACAGGATGAGAAGTATTTCGCTCTCCAAGGACCCCTCGGAGTGTCCGCCGTACGCCTGATTCCCAAGCCTACCGGCTTTCGACCGATTGTCAACCTTGGTCGAAGGATTGTAAGGGAATCTAGCCCGAACCATCATGGAGATCTACTGACACGACTTGCAGAAGCAGCAACACATCCCTGGGTTTGCCACGTCCAGCTCAATCAAGCAGATGACGGTCAATCAACTGCTTCGTGGGGTACACCAGATCCTGACCTTTGAGAAGGTACGCGTCTGCTTAATGAGCGGCTCAATCACTGATAAGCTTCCTTGCAGGACCGCAAGCGTCATCTGCTTGGATCTTCTTTGTTCGGTACCAACGAGATATTCACGCCGATCCAGGACCTCAAGAATGAGCTGCACAAGCTACATGGTGACCTGTATGTCCATATCGGCCTTCGCTCATTGAGCTCCGCTAAACCCCTTAGACCGCATCTGTATTTCGTTAAGATGGACATCACCGCCGCATTTGATACCATCAAGCAGGATAAAATGCTGCAGATCGTTTCAGACATCCTTGACAAAGTGAGCCTTTGAGAAAAAGCGTTGTTTGATAACCGCAGAACCACGACTATTGCCTCATGCTTTACTGCTTACTTCTCCCGCCAGCGAGCAAAGCGGCGCAGTCTCCTGCCAGAAGATTGTTCAAGACTCGTGCTATCGTTGACGGTAAGTCAATCATCAGTGTATCTCCCGCCTGATTAATTTTGCCGCTGCAGACGACACTATGACATTCGGCAATCACGCTAGGGACATTGCAAAGCCGCTCCGTAATGCTGCTCTGGTGGATTTGGTACGTCTCCTGTGCTCAATAGGAATGCTATACAAGCTTATTCGAGCCTTTGGCGCTCAGGTCCGTCGAAGGTCGATCACGAGGACCGCATGCATGCATCTCTTGCGAACTCATATCAAGGAAAACATCTGGCAGATTGGCGACAAATACTTCCGTCAGAAGACGGGTATACCACAAGGTTCCAAGATCAGCAGTCTGCTATGCTCCTTCTTCTACGCCTACATGGAACGGGAACATCTGGCATGGATCAACCGTCCAGGAACCGTAAGTATGCTATGACTCAATCTGTACGTTGCTAATTCGAGCAAAGCGACTTCTGCGGTACATCGATGACTTTCTTCTCGTGACCGATGACTACGAGACTGCCAAACGATTCGCAGCGATCATGCAGATCGGCTTCCCAGATTATGGCGCTTTCGTCTCGCCATCGAAGACCCTGTTGTCATTTGAGTCTGCGACAGGTTGCCAGGTCGCACCGATATGCGGAGCAGATGGGTCCGAAGGCGTCTGTACGTGATATGGACCACGAGGTAAGGCGAGCAGGCTGTCTGATGTTGGGTAGACTTCCCTTATTGCGGCTTCCTTGTCGATATGCGGACTTTGGACCTAAGCATGGACTATCCTAGGATCATGACTACTCGTTCGTCCATGGTCATTTTGCTTTAGTCACCGATATTGAACCTACGGGTCTACAGCAATGCAGCAGTCTTTCGCCTTGCGCACAGATCGGCATCGTGGCGCTGCCTTTGTTGGATGGCTAAGCAGGCAAGCTTTCTCGAAAGAGTAAAGAGGAAGCGAGCTAACGATCAGATAGACAATTGGAAAACCGAAATCATGTGGCATATGTGAGTTTTCCATTCGGCTTCAATCCCTTAATCAGCTGATGAGATTACATGTAGCTCGATACCCAGCACAACGATATTCACACCGTCTACCTTAACATCTTCCTCAACTTCGCCCTTACAAGTATGAAGATACCCCATTACTTTGGGATGTCTGACCGTTTCACCGAAGGACAGGCCAAACTCGTCTTTGGTATGTCTCACTTGCATACAAGCGCTGATTGAGGGAGACTCGCTGCTTCTGGCCACGGAGTACACTCACAACGCCGGTCGAGCGAGAGTCCTACATGCCTCGAGAGAGGATCACGAGCATGATCACTACAGTGTCGAGAAGAGTGATTTCATGTAGTATGTTCTAGAGCTGAAGACTGTGATACTCGCTGATAGTGAGCAGTCTCGCATTGACAGCGATGGTCAAGGTTCTGTCCAAGAAGGCGTCGAGATACAAGGCCATCATCCACCTCTTAATCCAGCATTTGCAAACAAGGCAATATCGAAGCTTGGAGCTTCGGCATGAGGAGGTGGTTGAGCGGGGATGGGACGCAATCAAGCGAGCCCGGTATTGATATGTTGCCTCAAGAACCGGACAAGGAGGAGTACTCGTATGCAACTCATCGCGATACAAGTCTCTATCATTCCAACTCTCGACCTAGATAGTAGTCTCGTCTTCGCGCAATCAGCATATACACTGACGGAAGCCATGTCGACTCACAAGGAAGCGCAGTCAAAGTCTGAGGAGCATTCCCCTTGATACTGACAACCCTCGACTCCCTCGGCTGAGCAGGCATCCTCTTCAACTGAACATGCTCCCCCTTCTCCTTCGCCTCCCTCTTCTTCACCGCGTTCGACTTCACTCGGTCCAGGAACTCCTGTCGACATTTGGAGTGGTGGACGTGCTCGACCCGGAGGTTGACTCGTTTCTCCATGTAACGACCGTTGACAACTTTGTAGCAGATCACGCCTACCGCTCGGGCGGTTACATTGTATACGATGCCGGTTTTGCCGTGGTAGACTGTTAGTGGTTAGACCGTCTTGTGGAAGCAATGCAGGCTCGACATACATTTGTGAGGCTAGAGGGACAACTAGTCAGCGAAGGTAGTCGGAAAGTGTGGCAAGTAACGTACCATGCCCTTCTGTTCGGAAGAGTTGGCCTTGATGTCGACGATATCTCCGACCCGGTAGTGAACGAGGAAGGTAGACATGCGTGCCATCCCATTCTCTGTGATCGCCAAGGTGTTTCATCACGGGTCGAAAGCGGGGTCAACGCAGGTAATAGAGGCAGCGTTTCATGGAGCGATGTAATGGGGTATGTAGTGTAGCGATGAAAGAGAAGAGCAACGATACGCCCCAATCAGCCTCCATGTCCACGCATCTAGAAACTAACGACGCACCTTTGAATCCCCTCTTGAACATATGGCGCGTTCGCGCCCTCATACCGAAGGAGTGAGGCATATTGGCGGATGTTACTGCAAGAAGGAAGGAATCGTCAGCAACGGATTGTTGCCCTGTCCTGAGTCGATTCCCACCGAGTAAACGGATCGTCAGACGAGATCGACAACGAGGGACTGCAAACCGGGAGTGAGATGCTCACCTTGCTGTGTGCCGAGGACGATGAGAAAGACCGAAATGACGAAAGAAAGCAGAAGGTAAGCGAGTGGGGATGGAGGACGGAAGCAATTTGTATCGGATTTAGCTATCTCCGACGCTTTCGTCCTGGGCGTTGCCTCCCATCGGGCTCTGTCTCGGCGTTTTCGCTTTTCCCGACGACCATTGCAACGTGTGCTTGATATCCCATTCGACGCTTTCTGCGATTCTCTTCATCCGCTTACAAGGTATGTAAATCTCTCAGGTTGTCATGTAATCGTGCTAATCATAGCCTCCCTCTCAGATGACTGCCGCTCCCCGGAAGCAATCCAAGACCTACAAAGTCCCAAAGAGGCCTTACGGGGCTGCCCGTCTCGACGCCGAGCTCAAGGTGGGTCTTGATGTTCTCCCTTACTCGAGGGACCACGGATATCTGCAGATGTGCAGTCCCTGTTGCGAATGAAGTCAGCTCCACTGAAGTAGGAACTGCACCTCCAGCCTCTGCATCGGCGTCGCGCAGTATAGCGGAATTAAGCGGAGACCAAGCTAAATACCATGCTTTCCCTGTAGCTCGCCGGAGAGTACGGCCTTCGTAATAAACGAGAGATCTGGCGTATCCAGCTCACCCTCTCGAAGGTCTGTCGTCCCCTCCCTTTCCCTTCTGTTTTGCCTCAACTGAGACGTCGCAGATCCGCCGAGCCGCCCGAGAACTCCTCAAGCTCGATGAGAAAGACCCCAAACGTCTCTTCGAGGGTAACGCCTTGATCCGCCGTCTCGTCCGGATCGGTGTGCTCGACGATACCCGCATGCGACTTGATTATGTGCTTGCGCTCAAGACGGAGGATTTCTTGGAGAGGAGGTTGCAGACTCAGGTGTTCAAGCTTGGGTGGGTCGTCCCAGCTACGACAGGAATGCTTGGAGTATGCGCTGATGATTGACTAGTCTTGCTAAGTCGGTCCACCATGCTCGAGTGCTCATCCGTCAGAGGCATATTCGGGTTGGGAAGCAGGTCGTGAACGTTCCATCTTTTGTTGTTCGACTTGACTCGCAGAAGTGAGTGACTTGCTTCTTTTGGCATAGGTTCCTGCTAATAGTGCTTCGCAGACATGTCGACTACTCGCTAAAGAGCCCGTACGGTGGTGGCCGACCTGGTCGTGTCAAGAGGAAGAGGGCGAAGGCAGCTGCTGGTGGCGAGGGTGAGGACGGCGAGGCGGCTGAAGAGGACGACGAGTAGGCGGTGGTTAGGCTTGGGTATGATGACGGGTATGCATATTCTGCCTTCAGCACGTATGGATTGCACTACTCTCCAATTTCGCTGGGCTTGTGAATACTACAAGCTACAGAATATACCGACGTATGGTAAAAGGCCTGCCTGACGCCCTCATCCAAACCGCTGCTTCGCCATGGCTTTGAACCTGATCGACGTCAGCAATGTACGATCTCGACGACTATCCACATACATATCCATCGTGGCCGATTCCTTCTGCTTCCTCTCCGACAACCTCTCCTCATCCGCCGCCCTCCTATCAGCTTGCATCAAAGTCTTCTTCTCATTCCTCCTCGCCTGAGCCGCATCTCTAGCTCTCAAACTAAGCACACCTCCATCAGCCTTCCTGTTCCTACTATCATCGAATACGACCACTCACGCCGCCTTGAAGCCCTCATTCTCTCCCATCAGCACCCCCTCGTCGACTTCCAACCCGGCAGCCATATCCCTCTCCCTAAACTGTCGATTCTCAGCGTTCGTTGCCCTCTTCTCGTCCATCTTCCCTTCCTTCCCACCGGATTTTGGGACGAGCTCATCGGCTCGGTTGTAGTTCTCTTTCAGCTTTGCTTTCCGATCGTTGCGTTGGAGGTCTTGAGTGGATTCGAGGGCTAGTTGACGGTCTGCCGGGGTTGGGAGGGTTGGACCGACCGCTCGCGAGGAGGGGAGGGATGGACCGACGATGGATATGGACGAGGAGCCGTGGGATTGGGTGTTGGATGAGTTTGCGCCGGCGTGGGTGAGACGGTCGACGTCTGCTCGGGCTGCTGCTAGGGCTGCGGAGTCCACTCGAGAGCGATTGGAGGCGAAGGACCATTTGCTATGATCCAGCTTTTCATCAGCTCTGGTCTGGGCTTGAGATAAGGTATAGATAACGCTCACTATGCTGTGTTGGAGGATGAGGGCATGGATGTAGATGGTGGTGACCGGTAATACCGTTCCTTCAGCGCCCCATCATTCCACCTCTACGTGACACAATCAGTATCGATATGACCTCACTTTGAGAGATAGGTCGAACGCTTACCCGTACAAACTTCCTGAAGTATCGATGTGCAGCTTCACTACTCATCTCATCGAGGTACTACTCGCCGGCCATCAGTCAATCGATTCCATTCCATTCCCAATAGCCTGACCCTTCAAGCCGAGAGACACGACATACCTTCTCCCGCTCCTCTTTTAGCCAGAACTTGAACTCCCCAGATTTCAAACTGTACATCATCTGTCATCAACACGGATTGAATTGATTTGACTCATCTAAGGAGAACAGCTGTAGCTCACAAGAAGTCCTCTTCGTCAATCTCATTCACCCCGAGCTGTCTCAAGTCAAGTCCATCCTCATCTTCCGTTGGTGTAGCTTCTCGTCGACGTTTGTGCTTCTTCTCTCGATCTCGGTCGTCTTGTCGGGCTCGATCATCGTGATCTCGGTCTCGGTATCGATGCAAGTCCCGTCGAGGAGAAACGGATCGATGTCGGTGAGATGGCATAGTTTTGAGTGTCCAGTTGCTGGAAACGCTATACTTCACTGCAGAAGGCAAAGGTTTCTGTGTCGGCACAGACCTCGCCGGGTGCGGGGCCCTTCGATTGGTGGGTCACTTTCAGTCGGGGGGTTGGATCTGTTTGCATTGATTTCATCGGCGGGCGAGTACTGTACACTTGCATTTCATCCTGCTCCTACAAAGATACCACTTAACTACCATCGAGAGGTACTTGACTTGAGCGCACTAAAAAAGACTATAGCTGCAAAGGGCAATGGGCAATTATCGTCAACAAATCATTCCAATGAAAGTCCTCCCTTCGTGCCTTCGAATGCGGAGAACAACATATCTAAATTCCCCAAGGCCTCCCCATGGGCATACCGAACATCTGAGGAGGCTGAGGTTGATCAGTATTGCGGGATGTAGGTAAGTAAGGGGACATACATGAATACCGGGAGGAGGGAAGGGCATCGGTACACCCTGTAAGATATCAACAACGTTGATCAGGCAAGAAGAAGCGAGACTTACTGAGGTCATGCCGGGCATTCCGGCTGGAGGGAACATGTTTCTCCAGCTGTCGAAGGGTATCAGTATATCTATGGATGTCGAAAGCTGAATGGACCCACTAATTCTGCGAGACAGGATCCCTCGCTCCTGCTATCCGAGAAGGGTCTGGCTTGAAAGCTGGCGCTGCCATTGTCCGCTCAGGAAGTGGGACTGTCGCAGCTGCGTTATATTGAGCCGGCAGTCCTCCTGCGCTATCTTGAGGCGTCAACACATGCTGTGTAGGAGGAGGAGGGAGACCTCTATGATCCAACTGATGCGGAGTGGTCGGTCCTGCTGGTGTGATTGGAGTGATCGGAGTCACTGGAGGAGCGGAGTTGACCGTAGTCGATCCTGATTTCTTTTTCGTCCCCGAGTAGTAGCTTTTCTGTCGAGATTTCTGTCGAGATGATTTGGATGGAGGGCTTTTGGTGGAGCAGGAGCAGGAGGTGCAGCCGCATGTGCAAGTTGAGGAGCTGGCGGCCTTGGACAGGCTGAGTGAGGCTGGAGCGGATTTGGTCTTTGGGGGAAGGGGGATGACCGCTGAATCGGCTTGATCCCGCCAGGTGAGTATGCGTTGTTCTTGGATCGGGGAGAGGTAGCGGGATGATTCGATTCGAGCGAGAATGGGACGTCTCCCGTCAACTCGTGGTAGTGGCGTATGATGGGTATGAGGCATCGTATGCTATTAACATGAAGCGGTATGATGGGAACTAATGGGTAAGATGGGTTGTCGACGCCGAAGCGGTGGCGAGTGATACAAGAATTAAGAACGAGGAAGTCTTGCTCAGCCTAGAGTAATAACTCAAATTGGCTTGGTCGGCGGGGCATGAGGGGAAGTGACTGGGAAGGCTCAACCATATTGAGCTGCCGATTGCGAAGAGGACAATGGATGACGTCTTTCATTCCCGGCTTGCTCGGGTCGGCCGCCTCAGGGGGCTCAATCAAGGAGATAAAGCGGGGCGCGATGATGTCACGGAGACGAGGAAGAAAGGAGGGGTGACGGTGGCGCGTGACAAGTGTGTCCATCGTGATGGTGGGATTGGATTGAGGTTTGAAAGGAGAGTGAGGTGATGAGTCGCAATGACCACGCGTCGGCCGAAAGTCAGAAGAGTGGAAGCGGGGTTCGATGAGGGAATTGCTTCGAGGTCATCGATACTGTAGGCTTGACATTCCGTCTTCTTTGATCACATTCATCAGTAAGCTGAATTCAAGGTATATGATGGTTAGCTTGGTAGGAAGGTAGGAAGGATGGTTCGGTGGTTCATCAAGTAAATATCCATCAGGTGGATATGAGAGGGCCTCAAGGTCAATATGGTCAGTCGCCATTTGGGAGTAAGCATCCCGCTTACTCAAACGCTCCGCCGTATGACATCATCTCTTTTGGCGTGATCTGCGGATTCGGTCCATGTTGAGTCGACGAAGTCTGAGAACAATCCAATCATAAGATACTGAATGCGATGGCGAGGAGGATTAAGTTGCGCCAAAGTAGTCTGATGGTCACCGATGAGAAACATACACACACAGTACGCACACAGGACCCTGCACCAGCACGAAGCCAGTTCCGGGCCGATTTGAAAGGATTGCGTGACCCATTTGTCCATCGCGTATCTCCCTTTGTCACCAACCGTTTGGTTGTTCGCTCCTATATTTTTGTTAGAACTTTGTTGTAGAGCTAGTGATAGACGCACATTCGAACAGTCAGATTGTTGGCCACGCACAGGGTCAGACGAGAACGATGAACGGCAACGGCAACGGCAATGGGAACGGCGTTCGTGAGTGCTTCGTATCTCCTCCTGACTGTCCCCCTCCTGGATCAGCCTTTTACGCGGTTGGAGGCGATCCCATGCCCGTAACGAACGATTCGAATTCCATAGAGGGTTGAGTCGATTCGAGGAGCTCACATCGCCGGATCATCCTCAGCGAGCGGGCTTCGGAAGGGGTCGCTGCGCTGTTCCTCCCGATGTTGGCTAGAATGGTTTCTACTTACTGTCTAGCAGGGGCAAGCCGTTCGCGGGCTTAGGCGATCTGAGACCGGAAATCCCTGGAATCGGTATACAGCGCTGACGTTATTTTCGCCCTTGCTCGCTTCCGTTACCCCCCATCCGTGATATGTAATCGATCGGACCTTTGCCTGTCAATCCCCATCCTTCATCCCTCAACGTCAAACACCCATTCCGCAATCCTGGACCCTTCCCCGAAAACCGCTTGATTACGAATATCACGCTCGTTCCTCTATACAACCTTTCTTTCAATACTACCTCACACCATGCCAGTCAAGGACATGTCGCAGAAATCCCATCCGAGCGCGAAGGCGCCGCAGAAGACGATGGTGAGAGCATTTTGGCTATTATTCCGAAGTGCGAATTGATGCGGCGTGTAGCTCAATTTGGGCAACCTGCCGCCAAAGCTCAAGCCAGAGGCGATGAAAGCGAGTGCCAGTGTGAGTCGAGAACCTCTGGCTAGTTTTGGCCGTAGTGCTCGTGCCAGGTAGCAATATCCCAGAACCCCATCCCGAGTCAACCCTAGTGAGTCATAATGCTAATCAAGCTGTTCTGCCAGTATATGCTGACGTACGTTTAGACCAGCCCCCATGGCCAGCATGTATGCCTCCCCCTTGCTCTTCTCGATGCTGGAGCTGATTGCTTGTCCATCAGACCGTGGCTACCACGAGTACTCCTTCGCCCACGTTCGTTCATCATGACTGATCCCTTTACGAGTGTTGATGTGCCAATAGGCTACTATGGGCGTCCGTCTTCCCACTATCCTCGGCAAAGCCATCGACGATGTATGGAAGACTTGAATCAGGAGTACGACGAGGAGCGCATCACTGATCTGGTCAATTGCATACACCGGATGGACAGCTTGGTGGATGACCTTCACAATAACAGCAAGCTCCGCCTTATCATCGATGATGGCGCTGGTGATATTGCACTGTGGAATAAGGTGAGTCACTTCGTCCTTCGCTGAGCGTTTGTCTGAAAGGTTTGACGAGTAGGAGATCGCCAAATACTTCCGAGGGAAAGACTTCATGAACGCCCCGTGGCTGTTTGCCGAGGCGTACAAATACAGGCGTCTCAGGGAGTGTTTCTCCCTCAGCAAATACTGGGTCGACTACGGTGAGTCTGCTTGACGAAGAGGACTCATGGCCCCGGCTGATATCCCTCAGACGTCTTCTTCCGCCAGAAATGCGATACCTTCTCCCGGTCCAACCAGGCCGTCTTCGAGCTATCTACCCGTTTCTCTCAGCCTGCCCCGTACGGTGACAGCCTGTCCGAAGAAGCGAGGCTGGAGAAGAACAAGCTTATCTTCCTTGAGCTAACTCAAGGTATGCACACCTCTGCTCCCGCGTTCTCGCCTGAGATCAAGTGCAGTTTGTCTCTGGGGCAACTCTACCGACCTGTCACTGCTCATCGACATGACCGAGGAGGATATCAAGAAGCTCCAGTCTACGGGCGGTGATGCCCTTGCTGCTACCGAGAAGAACATTCTGGGAAACAACCTTCACAAGCTTGCAGACTACGTCATGACCATCAAGCGTGGCCGTATCGACTTCGTTCTCGACAATGCTGGTCAGTCCTTGTCTTTCGCCGGTTATTCATGCTGAAGAGCAGCTGACAGGTTTCGAGCTGTACTGCGATCTTGTATACGCCGACTGGCTGATGCAGTCGGGTACATGCGACAAAATGATCTTCCACGGCAAAAAGATCGCCTGGTTCGTCAGCGATGTCACCAAGAAGGACTGGGACTGGTCAGCGTCACGTCGCTTATACCTTGGGTAGGGGCTGATTCGGAAAACAATGCCTGTGTCTATGGCCACCTATTCTCGGAAGCGAGCGATGCGGAGATGGCCACGCTTAGGGTGATGGGTCATAGATGGAAGCAGTATGAGAGGGAGGGCAAGTGGAAGTATGAGGGTGAGCGGAAATTGACTAATTGATACGTCAAGAGCTGACGAAGCGAGATAGCCCACCCCTTCTGGTGCACCGGTTATACCTTTGTAACTTAGCTCACATATGGAGGACTGCGCAATGCTGATACCTCTCAGTGGGACCTTCACTCCGAAGCACCTGATCTCTTCCAGTACCTCTCCGAATCTAACCTTGTCATCTTTAAGGGTGACCTGAATCACCGTACGTCTTCAGTCTCTGGAGCAATGGATCAGCGCTAACGACGATCAGGTAAACTCACCTACGACTGCCACGCTCCGCTCGACACTCCCTTCAGCATCGCCATTGGTCCTTTCGCCTCGGAACCTGGTGCACCTCCGGTCTGCTCCCTCCGAACCATCAAATCCGACGTTGTCGTTGGCATCCCCGCTGGAGTTGGTGAGAAGCTCGACGAGGAGGAGCCGGGATGGAAGATCTCGGGCAAATACGTGAGATAACTTGCTCCCCCTGTGTCATGCTTGCTGATTTTGCTGTGCTAAGGCTGTCGTGCTCCTCTCGCAAGGAAAGCCTGGAGAAAAGTCGAGCTTCACGTGATAGGAACTGTGTCTCTCGCCACTTCGTTTTCTCTAGCATGTGTTCTCATACTTGTCCTTGTACCAACCTATAGAAACCCTGTATGCATTGATGACCAGACCCCACAAGATCTATCGGGATGATGCAGATGGTGAAATTGATTCATGCACAATCAGCTTCTTTTCCTAGGTCTAACGATGGCTCGCCGGCCGTGAGATATTTCACGCCCTCCTGGATCCCCTCTGAAGACTTAGATTCTAGTGGAGCATCAACAGCCGTTCTGATACTGCTATTTGACACTGCGGCAGGTACGACATCCTCCTTCTCAAGTTCCGCCGCCTCCTTTCCAGTTTCTATCGCGGGAGGTGGAGGTCCTCGCGCTCGAGTTAAGCTGTATGATCTCGTCCACACCGTGAGCTATTCTGAATCAGTTTCATGCCAAAAAGGTACGGTTAAGACTCACGGTTAGAGCGGCGAAAAGCACCGCCGCGTCGATGATCCAGCATACCTACCGAGGCACTATCAACCAGACTGTCAGATCAAGGCAGGTTGAGACTAACCCGAAGAGCATCGGCAAATGCGCTCAGGATGGCTGTTTTTGTCGTCCCTTCCCGAAGGTTATGCAACTGACTATACCCCGCTGCGCTCTGTGGAACTTGGAAGACGGTTCCATAGCCTTCTATTCGCTGGAATCGGGATCTCAAGCCGGTATTGAGGATAGCAGTGAAGATCGCCAGTCCTACGTTGCCTCGTCAGTCTCCCACTACATTTTGGCGCCAAGGAGCAGCTCCAGGTCAGAGGCTATTACTCACCGATACTACCCCCGATCGACCTCGTCAGAGTCCAAGCACTGGTCGCAGCAGCCATCTCCTTCAATGGCATAGCCGCTTGAAGGATGAGCATCGGTGTCTGGAGTGATAAACCTATCCCGAACCCTGCGAGGAGTTGGAGACCTTCTTGCTTGGCTAGGGAGAAAGGGTAGGTGAACTCTGCGTAGAAGAGGGCGAAGGAGAGACCGCCTATTGCGTAGCCTGCCCATGCTACTGGGCGGATTATACGGAGTCGGGAGTTTATCTGGCCGGCTGAGGAGAGGTGAGCTCATTATCAAATTCAGGGTTGACGTACCAACAACGGTGGTCCAGGCTACACCGATGGCGTATGGAAGGAGCTGAAGACCGGATCCCAGCGGGCTTGCACCTCGGACCCCTTGGAACAGCTGAGGAAGAAGGTAATTAGAGGGGAGGAAAGCGAAGGCTTGAAGTAGCGAGCCGATGAGGAAGAAAAGCGTTGTTCGGTTTTTGAACATTCGCTATCCCTAGAGTCAGCATTCTTCACGTCATCTTACTTGTCACGTACGGCTGGGATGATGGCGTTCCGCTTGGTGAAGAGGAAGTTGACGATAGCTGCAATCAAGGCAACGACACCGCCGATAATTACACCATACGACGAGCGCTCGCCAAATCCGTTATCGGCTGCTTGCGAGAATCCAACGATAAGCAGCGCACCGCCCGCCATCAGTAGCGCTCTAAGCTTTAGGATCAGCCTCTGGTTGCCTGTTTCAAGCTTATGGAAAACTCACAATCCAACGAAATCGAAAGTGTCCCTCAGCATGCGGAAGGTGTACTTCTCCGTGGGATTTAGCTTGAGAGTGAGGAGGAGCAGGACAAAGGCAATGGCGCAAGTTGGCAGATTGATATCTGCGGAATCATCAGAGTCGGCTGGAGTTGAGAACGCATCGAATCTCACAGAAGCACCACCGCCTAAATGGTGTGACAGGTAAGCCAAACACCCTATCAGGGAATCGGTCAACCAACCAAGAAGCTTTTTCCGTGAGCAGACCGCCAAGGATGGGTCCCAACGTCCCGGCAATCCCCCACGTCCCTCCTACCCATCCCTGGTAAACGCCTCGCTTCTCCAGCGGTACGATATCGGCTGAGAGAGTCATCAGTGAGGGAGCCCAGATGAATCTGGATACCCACAGACAAGGATGACCCTAAAGGTCAATATGTCTCAGCTACAGTAGCTGATGAACAAAGACAAACTCACGTCAAACCGATGATGGATCCGCCACCAAGCCCCTGGAAAGCTCTCGTGATGATCAGCCTGCGTCCTGTTAGCGCCAAGTCGCCTAAGGATGACCGACCCACCAAGTCATACTCTTCGCTGCACCACATAGAGCTGAAAAGATGGTGAAGACGGCAATCGCGGTATACATCTCGGAGAGGATGAGCAGATCCGCGCCATGGTAAGGAAGGACATACCATCGGTTTCCGCCCGACGATATCGGATACACGACCGTTGATGGGTGTTTGGAGCGTCATGGCCAGCGTGTACGCCTAATCAGAGATGTGAGCACACATCAAGACCTTAGAGGGAGACACGGACTGTGCCGACCCAGGAGTATTGGGACGGTGTTGCGTGAAGCTCCTCCGCTATGATGGGGAGGGCTGTTGCGACGATCTGCACGACATCAACTGAGATATTCACGTCGTTTCGAGAGCGACTTACAGACATATCCAGCGCTGCCAGGAAGAGGACCAGTCCGATCCTATTTTCAAGTCAATGCCGTGGCTTCATAGCAGCTAAAAAGAAGAGCTCACGCAGGCATGACGATCATGAGGTTGTTATCTGGTAGAGCTTCCATCTCTACACTTCACCATCAGCGCCTCTCCTCCTCCGTCCTAGAAGATGACTTACCCTCATCCCCCTTGGTCAGCCCCTTCCCCTTTGCTTTTTTCCGTTTCTCCAGTTCCCTTGCATCGCTCGACTTCCTCACCCTCTCCTCCTCTGTCAAAGCTGAATCCCGTACTTCTTCAGTGTTGTATCCCTTCTCGATATCGCGTAAGATCGGTGCTGAAGGGGAAAGGTCGGAGGGGAGGGGATCGGGTTCAAGGCTGTAGCCTGCTTGTTGCGGTTCGGCCATATGGACCGAAGTCTATCGCCTGGAAGTGCCGTGTCTGACGGTCTCGGCGTGTGTTGAGCTGCGCAGGCCGTCAAGAAGCAGTTTTTGTTTGATTTTAGGTAATAAATCAGCCTCGGAAAGGCATCTAAAATTTTGAGGTATTGAGTCGGAACCTCATGTCGCTCTCACATCAGACAGCACGGACTTCTCCGGGCCGAATACAAAGGGAAACACGTCATGAAAATCCACGTTTCGTGCACGCGACTTGCCTGGGGCTTGGCGAGGTTTCTTATCGACAGCTCGACTCTCCCTTGAGGAGCTCATAGAGCCTTTCTGGACTGTGCTCGGGTCCGTTTCAGCTACTCAGCTCCACCTTGATCAGTGGCCTCTTGTTCGTCACCCTTGCGCGTATACCTCGACCACTATGTCCTCTCCCAACCCGACCACCACCTGTCTCCCCGCATCAGGTGCCAATGCTAACAAGGCAGCACTGCCTCAGAACGCGTTCGTTCTCCCTCCGACATATCAGCTACAAGCGCTCCTGACAATCATCCGGGATGAGAAGACGCAACGGTAAGTACCATTCATTCTTCCCCCTCATACCGCCTGTGAAGCCGAAAGGCGCAGAGCGAGAGCTGACGCATTGTATAGGGGAGACTTCGTCTTGTGAGCTCTCATAGCGGTGCTGCGGTCGCCTTCAGGGCCTTCGTAGGCCTGCTGATGAGCTGTCGTGGGTAGTACATCGGACAGGATAATACGCCTGCTAGTGGAGGAAGGTGAGCTCCAACGCCTACACTGTCTGAGGAGCCATGCTTATGACTGTTCTGTCACTCTCCTGCCACTTACACTATTTGATATCCCAACAAATTCCCTTCCTCTCTTGACCTTCCTTCATCATTTCTCCAAGCAGGACTCAACCACCTACCCGTTATCCCGAAAACCGTTCGAACGCCTGTCGGAAAGGAGTATGAGGGACTCGCTTTCCAGGGGCGGATATGCGGTGTTTCGATTATGAGGGGTGAGTACATCAGCGTCTCTTTTGGGATAAGCGAGGGAGGACGATATGCTGATATTATGCCTCTAGCTGGCGAGGTGAGCAAGCGACAGGCTTCTCTAGCGGTACTAGCTGATCCCATGGAAAGGCAATGGAGGCTGGGTTACGTGATTGTTGTCGGTCTGGTATGTTTGCTGCTCAGCGTGGAGAAATCGTCCTGACCATCGCTTAGTTCGCATCGGAAAGGTGTGCCGGACCAAGGGGTAGTATCAGAGGGCTGACCGTTCGGGTACTCTCAAATCAGATCCTCATTCAGCGGGTCAGGCAACATGCTCTCAAAATCTTGTCCATCGTTGTTCTGATCCTCCTATACAGGATGAGGAGACGGCAAAAGCGAAACTATTTGTGAATTTTGCTTTAAATCGAAGACAGCCTCGCAGCGTTAACGGATCTGTAATGTAGTATGCCAAACTGCCGGAAGACATCTCCGAGCGGTACTGCCTGTTACTGGATCCCATGCTCGGTAGGCCTGACCCTGCACTTAATGTGACGTGAACTAAGTTATGGTTTCACAGCTACCGGCGGGTCGTGCATGAAAGCCATTGAGGTAATCATGTCGCATGGCGTCAGAGAGGAGCGCATCATTTTCCTCAACCTGGTACGTAGCAATCGCTGCGCCGTCATCCTGGTATCACTGACTCACGTGAGCAGATAGCAGCGCCTGAAGGTATCAAGAACGTCTGCTCTCGCTTCCCCAAGATTCGTTTAGTAGGTCTGCTCGAAATAGGCAAGCTACTACGCATTGGTCTCGCTGCTGACAATTTTTGGCTGTCAGATAACTGCTTGGATCGACGAAGGACTGGATCATCAGTCATACATTGTGCCAGGTTTGGGAGACTTTGGAGACCGGTGGGTCCGTCTTTGCCGAAAGGGACAAGCTGATCAATACCTGCAGCTATTTCCTATGATGTCATCCGTTACCGATAGATTTTGATGCATCCGCGACGACCTTCATGAGCTATGAGAATGCCGGAATCCGTGTGACTGACGCCGCTCAATCCCATCGTCTTGTTGCAAACAGGGAGCCGAGTTAGGGGATTGATTGGAGTGCCACAGCGCTCTTTCCGGGAAAATACCGGGGAATAATTTTGCCCAGTCTCCCTCCGCGGGACCATCGTTTTCAATCATCATTTTGCACTTCCTCCTTTTCATCTTCATCCTTTGGTGAGTCCGTCAATCAACCTTCATCGTCCATTATAAATCCCTTACATTGCTCCATAGTAAATTCAGCGGATCTTCTGTATGCTAACGAGCCGCCTATCAACTGCGATTCGGTGCTCTCCTTTACGTAGCACATCCATCAAGGTGGGTTCATTTTTTCATCGATCTGATGTAGGCAGCGCTGACGATTGTCGTCATCCCCCTCATTGCTACCGTTTATCTTTGCTTGGTCTGCCAATTTCACCTACTCATCGTTATACCGATCCTTGCCCTGCACTCCCTACGTATCGTTTCACCTCTTCCGCTCGATCGCTCCGCCTTTGCTACTGCAGAGCTTTTCAAATACATCTTTCCTTGAAATCGGCTTTGGCAAGAGACCAAATTCCGGCGAGGCTAGTTTTAGAAGAGACGAACCACCAAGGCGAGACAAGATGAACTTTGGCGTTGGAGGACGTGGTGGTACATGCTTCAACTGTGGCGCTCGTGCGTAGTGGGTGTTTCTCTGGGTGGCGGCAGTGTGCAGTGTCTGGTGTGCATACATGCGTGCGGTCTTGTGCGGGGCTGCGAGCGAAGCGCCGGTCGCCAAGCGAGTACTTGGCCCGTGATCCATCTACCTAGACAAATCGACGTCTGTCCGCCAACAACGAATCGAGACTTGCTATGTTATCTACAATCTTTGCCTCGCATGTCGCTGCTTCCTTCTCGTTAAGCATGCACTTGCACTCTGCTGCCGCCGTCTCATGATCAGTATCATCTTCCGGACCGGCTGACGAGCCTGATTTTGTAGCCGGCCATGTCGCTTCAGTGTGCCCTAATTCCGGAGTTCCGACATGTTACAGCTGTGGACGTAAATCGATCCGATTGTCTTCACGAGTCTATGCTGACATAATGTTCTCCGTTAGAGTCTGGTCACTTGAGTCGTGACGTTTGCTCACTTCGCTTTAAGCATGAGTCATCAGCTGACAGCGAAGCAGTGCCCTACACCCAAGCCGAAGGCATGCTACACCTGCGGTCAAGAGGGCCACATCTCGAGCGCTTGTCCTCAAGGTCCGGCACAAGGAGCTGTCGGTGGATTCGGTGGTGGTTCAGCAGGCGGTGAATGCTATCGATGCGGAAAGCCTGGCCATATCGTGAGCCTCTCCGATATCCCGTTTGTGAATTGACCGGATTGCTACAGGCTCGAATGTGCCCGGAAGCTGAAGGTGGTGCTCAAGGCGGTTACGGTGGCGGCGGATACGGTGGTGGTGGTGGTGGTGGCGGCTACGGAGGCGGTGGTGGTGGATTTGCCAGCAAGAGCTGCTACGTGAGTACAAGGTTCGCAAAGCTGTCGGACTTATGCTGACAATAAGATAGACTTGCGGTGGTGTGGGACACATTTCCCGTGATTGCCCGACTGGCGGTGGTCGTCAAGCCGGAGGGTTCGGCGGAGGTGGCGGATATGCCTCCGGTGGTGCTGGTGCTGGTGGCGTGAGGAAGTGCTTCGTACGTCGACTTTGGTTCGCAGGGAGAGCTTGCTAAGGACACATCCAGAACTGCGGTCAGGAAGGTCACATCTCGAGGGACTGTACACAGGAGCAGGGCCGAACTGTTTGTTCTCCCTCTTCTGATTACTACGCTCACTGATGACTCGCCCAGTGCTACCAATGCGGTCAAGCCGGACACATCGCCGCCAACTGCCCCGGTGCAGTTGCCGACGCGCCAGCAGCTTAAGTGATGGACGGTGATGACGTTGGGCGCGGAGGAGATGCTGAGAGGCGATCCGAAGGCACGGCGACATACCCTGTTCCATATATTCCCCTTTTCCCAGTTCCAGTTTCTTCGATAATATGCTTCAAAACCATCACTCAAAACCGATTGCAGGAATCAGTGTACATATCTTCGCCCCCTCCGGTATGCAGGTCCTTCACGTCATGCTCTGGTTCTCTTAATGGGGCTTAGGGTAGGTAGATAAGCGATGAGATGAAGAAGTGCACATGGATAAGGCGGTGTGAATCAGAGTTAGAGATCCCATATGCTGGGTGTTGAAGTCTACAGCGCTGAATCGGTAGAAAGGATAGCCTGGTTCACCCGTTCTAGCGCATCCTCCCATCTATCAAGGACGAACTCCGCCTCGAACCCAACCTGCTCATCCCAAGCTTCGCGCTTTAACCCGTTAATACCCCTTTCCATCGGTTCGATCCATTCCTCGGCGGACTTCTTCAGAATTGATCTATCCTTGATTCCTGTTCGATTTGAAGTGTCAAGGGTGAGCAGTAGTCTGAAGTAGATGAGACAGTCGGTGAACCATGCCGGCCACATCGTCGGTAAAAGGGATTCAAGGGGGATTGACAACGGAGCTGGGTCGAGAGACGGAAGCGTAAAGAGGATCGGAGCGAGATAATCAAGCAGAGCTGGCAGTAAGATTGGGCTGTTCGGCTGAAGCACAAGAATCAGTCTCTTCGCTGATGAGGAAAGGAAGGATCTACCTTCCATGTGGCTTCTCGTAGGAGGGAGAGGGACTGTACTCGGACTTGGTCGAATGGATTCGTTGGCTCGAGGAGCTGCATTTGATTATCACCAAATCAGACAATATTACGGAATATGAGGGGAAGATTTGGCGTACCTGCTGGAAGAGTAGGATCCGATCGTTGCCTGATTCGACCGCATCGATGATCGCGCCTACTAGCTTGAAAACCGCCAACCTTGCGGAAGGAGAAGGCGGGACAGCAGTGAGGGGGATGAGAAGCTGGACTCGCATGAGCGGCCGACCACTGAGGGATCTGCGACTCACCTCGAGCAGAAGAGTGGCATCTTCATGTTCGGCTGGACATCCTGATTGAATGAGATGCCAAGTCCACGTCAGTCCAGCGTCAATCGCCGACCCGCTCAGTGCAGCAGATAGTACTGGCATGCAACGACTCAATGTCGCTGATGGAGAAGGCTTAACGAAGGCTAGCGAAAGCTCTGGTCCGAGTATAGGGATCGATGATGTGAGAAGGACGAGAGATGCGAGAGCGGAGTGGGGAGATGTGGAAGAAAGGTGGATGAGGCGATCAAGCAAGCCGGCGTTTTTCAAGTTCAGGGAGCTGGCTGATGCCTACAAGCTCTCAGTTGGCTTTCTCTCGCTGAAGTATGATGGGAACTTGCCAAAGCTCGATGCAACGCTTCTACACCATACTCGTCGGCACCGTTCTGAAGTTGTGAGTGCAGACCTGCGAACTTCGGGTGCGTTGCAAGGAACCATCTCTCCAGTAGTTGTGCTTCGACTCGGGGACCGAGCAATGTGATTGACATGAATAGCAGGCGCGAAAAAATGGCCTGATGTTGTCTCGTCAGCATAAACTACAGAGAAGACACCGACTGACCCGCTGCTCCCCTCCAGCATCGGAGGTGTTTGCGGTCCAACCCCAAGCAGTATCGATGAGGTCGCACATGCGAATCAAGAGCGATCGAGAAGAAGTCGAGGTAGTCGATGGAGCGAGGACGTTGAGGCTGGGTGATAATGCATCCGAAAGAGCCAGGATCGTAGGAGTTGATTTGCTATTCGGGAGACGGGGAAGTACTACTCAACGTCAGCTCAGGCCTAACGATTGCAGCTCACCGAGGGTATAGCACTCAAGAATGGCATTCAGCTGCTCCAGGAGAGCGTCATGGTCCGCCTCCTCAGTATCCCGGCCGTAATCATCTTCACCCTCAACATCGCTCACGCTATACCCTGCTGACTTCTCCTCGATACTTCTCAAGGCTCCATTGAGAGCAAGAACGGCTTCACGAGGCTTCCCTACGGAACCGATGCTATGCATGATCGACCTGGCATGACCGTGGGAATCGCTCAAGCCGGGGAGGATGAGGGGAATGTACGTGAGGGAGGTGTCTTCGAGGATGAACCGCTGTTCGTGCAGGAGTCAATTTTCTATGACCGGCACAAACATGGCGTACTCTCTTGTCGTCATCAACTTCTGTGATCATCTCGGCCAGGACAGCAAGCACGGCTCGACGGGTAGCAGCATCATCGGAGCTAAGGTACCTTTCCACGAGTTGGGCGAAGGTGTCTTGATTACGAGCTAATTGCAAACCCTCGCTCAGTGCGTTGAAATGGAAATTGAAGCGAGAAGGAGACTTACAGCTGGAACTTAACTCTTCTTCTAGTGCTGAAGATATGGCTCTCAAGTCTTCCATGACGGAACATGCTTGGGGTCTGAAAAGTGCAGTCTCACCGAGGAAAAGATGATGCAATCCGTGCCTGACAACGTTACACGATTCTGGGACCTGAAACGCAGAGGCCAATTGTCTTTCCCTGTCCGTTTCACCTGCTTCCATTACAAGCTCAAAGTCTAGCTTCAACTACCGGAGATTCGACATGCATGTATGTATCAATGCGATGTCATCGAAAATCATAGTCAACCGTGGGGAAACCTTTCCACCCTTCACGCCCGACAAACGTTTCAAGTTCATCAGAAATGATGGGACAACGGCCTGGGGAGTTTTTCGCCCGGGGTGAGACCGGGGTAGGTGTGGTGCCTATCGCCTTTTCAGTTGGAGGAAAGGGATTGGGATGAGGTTCCTTTTCCAAGCAGGATGCGTTGATCCCATCATCTTGATCATCATCACCTAATTCTGCTTCAACTTCTGGCGCCATCGCTCTGACTCGATTCCATATTCAAATCCATCTGCAACATTCGTTTCTCGAGAGCCTACCCCGAAACGGCATAGATCATAGTTCGTCTACAAAGTCCGTTGATTGTCCTCACCACGATACAGACAATCGCTATATCCGGACTCAGCCCTTCAAAGGAGGACATTACCAACGTGCGAAGGCCTTTAAAGGGGACCGCATTCTACGGCAACAAGGTGAGTCCAATCCTTCTCATCGACTCATATCACCTCTCTCAACACCATGCTGATTGTCTTATATTTTCTCGTCAATGATAGCCTCACGGATTGAGTCAAAAGAATGTCGAGCACGATCAATGTTTTACCAGTCACCAATCCCCTTCCTCCGTCGCCTCCGCACAGTCCTTCCCGGCCTTCCAACCGTGATGAAGCAAAGACAAAGAGCTACCATCGTGTGAAAGGCCCCAATGCACCGATCAGATCACCTTTCAAGAGCAGCTCCCAACGTACATCCTCCACCTCCGACTCTGTCTCATCATTACTGGGTCCGGCGGCGGAAGAAATTCGAGTTCGAGCGGGGTCTGACTTGGGGAAGGCCGGTCTCGCAAACGGACACCCAAGAAGAAGGACCAAGGCGACAGTCCAGCTTGATGATTTCCAACTCATACGTGTCCTTGGCAAGGGATGTGCTGGACGAGTAGGCCTATCCCCAATCATCGTCGTCTTAACTAACAATCTTAGGTTCTCCTTGTCAAGCATACTCCAACCAATGCTATCCACGCAATGAAAGCCATATCGAAACGTTCCGTCCTCACCCACGACGAGCTATCCCATACCCTCACCGAGCAAGCGATCCTCAAACGTTTCGCTGTCTACGAACCGGACAATGCTTTTGTAGCTCGACTCCAATACTCCTTCACCGATCGAGAAAACCTCTACTTCGTCATGGATTTCTACCCTGGAGGGGATCTGGCGACGCAAATGGAGATCTATGGGATATTGGGACACCATCGAACAAGGTTCTATGCTGCGGATGTAGTACAGGGTTTGGAAGATTTGTCAGCATTCCCTTTGCCAGTGCTACTCGTACTGACTGAATAGGCATCGACACGGGATCATCGTTCGAGACCTGAAGCCGGAAAATATCCTGCTCAACGGAAAAGGACATGCGGTCCTCGCTGACTTCGGCTTATCGAAGGAGTTCGGGTACAGGGGCGAGCCAAGACCATTGAGCATCATCGCATATCCTGGTCAATCGCCTGTTCCGGAGTGGGCTGGTGCTGGTGCGGCCAGCTCGAGGATACAGCCGGATAGTAGTCGGAAATTGGTTGTGGATCGGGCTTTTTCCTTCGTATGTATTCCACGCTTCGTTTAACAACAGATCTGACGGGGAGAGTGAAGGTGGGTACATGTGAATACTTGGTCAGCTCTCTCTGTGTCAGGCGAGTAGCGCAGCTGATCAGGCCTAGTCGCCAGAAGTGGTCAAGCAGGGCGAATACTCTTATGCGGTTGATTGGTGGGCTTTTGGCTGTATCATACTCGAGGGATTGATTGGGAGGGTAAGCACCGAAGACCTTTCTTGTGGAAGACCAACGCTGAGCTGGTTGGCAGGTTCCATTCCACAAACATGATGATGACAAACCTGTACGTCTCGCCATTCACATGTATAGTATCGATACTCATCTTCGGATCAGACCGTTCTGTGGGAAAAGATCCTGCATGACCCTTGGCACAACATCCTTGATGAACCTGCGATTGCTCGAAGGCCTCCTATAGATTATGGCTTGGATCCGACTACGTGGGGCATCATTGATTCGGTATGGTCTCGGTACGACCTGTGTTCACATCCAGCTGATTAGTTGCAGCTTCTGATCAAAGATCCCATGGGGCGACTGACCGAACCCTTCGTCAAGCAGCATGCTTATTTCACCTTCATGTGAGTCACGGATCATAGGCTACTTGTCAGATTAGCTAATGTGACTAGCGATTGGGAGACGGTTCGACGAGGCGAGTACGAAGATCCGCATGGTCTTCAGCTTCATCCACTGGTCGAGTGCAATACCCAATACTTCCCCAAACTTTGTCTCGAAGAGGAACCAACGGTCGATTTGGAGTCCCACCAGTCGAGGCATTTCGAAGGTCACATCCCCACCCCGCTGAACGATAATCAGATATATGCCCTGCAGCAGGCGAAGTACAGAGCGGAGTTCGAGGCATTCACGTGGTCACGAGACGATGCGGAGCTATCAACGACGGAAGAGGAGGAAGATATCGTCACGCCAATACTCAAACGGCATGACTCGGTTGAGGAAACTGCGATTGACGAGAACGTGGAAGCGGTACTTCCAGCCTCGACAACATTGGAGAAGGTTGTCGAGGTCGAATCGCTCTTGGTCCAATTGGAAATTCTCGAATCGCCCTTGAGCGTGCACCTTGAACATGACGAAGAGCCAGTCCCGACGACGAGTCTAGGCATCGATGGGGATGACCCCCCGAATACGATCCAACATATACCGACGATGTTGAGATCACCATCAACACCGGATTCACAAAAGCCCCCCAGCCTCTCCCTCGGACTTCCGGCAAAGACCGAATCGCCGCCTTCCTCCCCTCTCACGGACCTCATGCCCGTTGGTGTGGAACCAGAACGGAAGGAGGCGGTACTGTCAGGTCCGATACCCATTCCAGCATGTCCGTTTCCTCTTCGCGATCGTCCGAATGCACTACCACAAGGTCTCCCAGCTTCCGGGCTGTCAGTCTCGGACGTTTTTTCAGTACCATCCCCCGGTCCGACCATACCGAACCGACTGATCCACCGTCACCCTCTTCTTCCCATTGAAGATACCATACCTACAGCCCGCCTATCCGTGGAGATGAATGGGACGATCAGAAGCCTCGACGATGAAGAGTGGGAAGAGCTCAGCTCAGAAGGGATCGAAAGCTTACCCAATGGTCATCCGCGCGGTGCAGGGCCATCGACACTCATCGCTCGAAGCTTCAGCGGGATGCTGCGCCGTCGACCATCGACGATCGTCGGGTCTGGTCTACGTCGTCAGGCGAAGTCATCAGATTCATCAAGGGACTCGAGCCCAACGAAGCTTCGCCCAGCTCCTTCCCCGGCCTTCTTCGCGACCAGGTCTCTCGAGACTACGAAAAGGGCTTTCGAAAGGCTCAAAACCTTCCCGAGGCTGAAGAAGGGAGTCGAGGGGAAGATCACACCGTTCATCACAAGTTTACCAGAAGAAGTCGATGGGACTACACGATTCACAACACCGTCTCGACCGGCCAATCTGCGAAGGCATACCGAGTCGGGTACCGGTTGGTTCGATAAACGTCCTAGGATACGAAAGCAGGCTTCGGCTTCGCCACCTCGCACGACGAAGCCAAGTGCATCGAGCTCGGAGTTGAGTATTAGCGGTCCGGAGGCGCCGAGAGTGGAATTGATGGAGACACCACCGGTCGTGTGGGAGCTGAGTGAAAAGAATTTGCCATAGAGCATGTGGTCAGGAAGCTGGGATATACATACACAGTCAGGCATGTGCGTACACGTATGTATACATATCTTGGGTATACAGTAGATGTGCATTATAACGACATGAAAAACGGGTGATGACAAAGCCCGGAAACGATTGAAAACCGCCGGACTCCGGGGACTGAACCACATGGCATCATATTCTGCCATAAGCGACCATAAGTTCATGAAACGAAAGCGACATCTTTGAGATTGAGATTGTACATTCTTCCCTTCCGTCAAGCTGCAACGTTTCGCCCCCTCGCCGATTTTTCGTTCGGCTAGGTCGATTCATCTACCTCGCTCTAGATTGGCTGCAATCCGATATACCTCACTTGACCTCTCCCCATCTCGTTTCGTCCGACCTCCAACTCTCAGAGCTAGAAGCATCAGAACCTTCTCCTCGACTACTTCGATAAGGATGCCTCCCATCCCCAAGAATGATGCGGAGCAGGTCGGAGAGTAGTACGTCCCCCTCACTTCCGCACGTCGCTGAGTAAGCTGATAAAAAGTGCAGTGATTACTTTGTGATCGGCGGCGGGAGTGGTGGTCTAGCTACTGCTGTGGGTGTACCTTCGAACAGGAACAGAAGCTGTGTGTGGAGGTATTGATGGGAATGGTGTCTGGTGTAGAGGAGAGCTTCGCAGTATGGTGCGAAAGTTGGTTTGGTTGAGGTTTCGGATCGGTTGGGTGGGACTTGTGTGAATGTTGGGTGAGTCAATCCTTGTATTGCTGCTAGAGACTGACTTCGGGGTTAGGTGTATACCGAAAAGTGAGCTTTTTGAATCGACGGAGGTAGGAGAACGCTCATTATTCCGCTTTTTCCGTGGCGCACAGAGATCATGTGGTAAGCTCAGCTCGATCCTGCTGCTTGGCTGAATACAACTGAAAATCAAGGCTGTAGGTACACCGCCGACATCGCCGATAACATACGGAAGGCGGTAGCGTATGGATTCGGTGACGAAGACACCGCCGATAGAATGGTCAAGAAGTATGACTGGACGACTTTGAAGCACAAGCGGGATGAATACATCAAGAAGCTCAATGGGATCTAGTGGGGTGTAGCGCCTCACACGAGAGAGTCCTGGCATGCTGATTGAGAGGTAGCGACAAGAATCTCGTTGCCGATAAGGTTGATTACCATGAAGGTTACGCATCCTTCGTCGACAAGCACACCCTTCAAATCAAGGAACACGATGGATCAACTTACAGAGTCAAAGCCAAGAAGATCTGTATCGCTGTTGGTGGACGACCTACTATCCCCACGAACGATAAAATCCCTGGAGCGGAATATGGGATCAACTCAGATGGATTCTTTGATATCGAGGAGCAGCCGAAACGGGTGGCAGTGGTTGGAGCTGGGTATATCGCTGTGGAGCTGGCTGGGGTTTTCAATACACTCAGGACGGAGACGCATTTGATAATACGGAAGGATAAGGTGTTGAGGAATTTCGATCCGATGCTTCCTGATGTCTTGATGCCTTACATGGGCGAGTCGACTGAACGTAAGACGTGCGTCGGATGGAGCTGAATTTGCTGTAGAGAAGACCGGAATGAACATCCACCGCAACTCCAACGTTACGAAAGTCGAGAAGACCTCCTCTGGCTCCCTTAAAGTCTACGTCGACTCACTAGACGACAAACCACTCGAAGTCGATGTCCTGCTCTGGGCGATCGGACGACATGCGAATACCGAAGAACTAGGTGCGGATAAACTCGGTATCAAGATGAATGACAAGGGCGATGTCATCGCGGACGAGTACCAGAACAGCAACGTCGAAGACATCTACACTATCGGTGATGTAGCTGGGAAAGTCCTGTTAACCCCCGTGGCGATCGCTGCTGGAAGGAGGTTGAGTAACCGGTTGTTTGGGCCGGAGAAGTATAAGGATGATAAGCTTTCGTATGAGAATATCCCGAGTGTCGTCTTCTCGTGAGTTCAATGCCATCCAATGTAATCCTCCTTTTCAACCAAAGCTCACGGAGTAGGCATCCGACTATTGGGTCGATCGGTATGACTGAGTCTGAGGCGAGGGAGAAGTATGGCGACGATAAGATCAAGATTTACAATACTTCGGTGGGTCGAGTCAGGCTTAATCTAGTACCTACTGAAACACCCTCCGCAGTTCAGAGCGTTGTCATTCGCCATGCTCGACGAGGAGCACAAGCAACCGACTTCGTACAAGTTGATATGCGTCGGGCCGGAGGAGAAGGTTGTTGGTCTGCATGTCATCGGAGAGGGTAGTGATGAGTTGCTACAGGGCTGTGGGTGACTGGAGAACGAGACCATTCGTATACTGATCCAGCACAAAGTCTCCGTGGCGATCAAGATGGGTGCGACGAAGGCTGACTTTGACTCGGCGGTAGCTATTCGTGAGTAGAATGGATCATTTCAAGGGGACCCGCTGATGACGACCCAGACCCGACTTCGGCTGAGGAGCTGGTCACGCTTCGGTGATGGATAGTGGTAGTATGAAGCTGTAGAGCGCACTAGATCGATTGAGTAAAGCTCGCAGGAAGTTCGTCTCGTCAAGTAGAGGGCTATGCAATGTGTCTAAAATCTCGTCGGAGGCGGAGCATTTGAGTTTGACGCGTCGACGCGTCTTGACTTTCCGTCGGCATTGCTCGACAACAAATCTGGTTGATCCACAAGTAGCAGTGAAAGCACTCCGCCCGTCGTAGCTGATCTACCCAAGGACGCTTGGCATCTCTGACCATAAAGGCTTCCGCTCGCGGCACTCGCTCGGCACGCAATGGCCCCACCTCACCCCCTCCGTCGAATCTCAACAGGTTCCCTAACCTCCCTCGCCCGATCCCAAGACCGTCTCCACACCTCCCCCTCCGGCTTAGACTTCCTTCAACCAGCCCTGACCGAACTTGCCGACGAAGCGACCACCCTCGCATCAAACATCCAACACCTGAACGAATTACATGATGCTTTGGGGATTTTTAACGAGAGTTTCGCAGGATGGTTGTATGCTTTGAAGATGAATGCTTTTTGTGTCGAGTGGCCTTTGGTTTGTCCTCCCTCCCTTTCAGTGCGATCATACAACCAGCTCGAATTGGAGCTGGCTTGATGAGGTCGCTTCGGAATTGAAGGTTGATGAGCTTTAGGCGCCGGATGAGAATTCCTTCGCTCGATTACCCTCCCTTACTGGTACGTCCCCACTATCTCCCCCACAAAGTGTCAACCAACGGTCGCAGTCCATCCCACCCCCGAACCACTGCCCACAGCCGAACAAACTCCTCTACCACCTTCACCTCCTTCGAACCCTTCGACCCACCCCGCCGACCTAACCTACGCAACCCAATATTCAGCCTCCACCGACGATCTACCGCCAGTCACAAAGGCCAAGCCAGGAGCCGGGAAGAAAATAGTCAAGAAGCCTGGAGCTGGACTGGGAGGTGGAACTGCTGGGAAACGGAAACGAGAGGTTAGTTCGCCTCTCCTTGGGAGCACATCCAGCTGGGTGTTTTGAGGCCTCGTTAGGTGCTGATCTTAGTAGATGGAGATTGCGGATATTATTGATAAGAACCTACCGCTCGAGTACAGGGGTACTCAACCGGTAAATCGATCACTTCCCGACTGCAAGGGTGACGGGCTGACCGCGTGAGGCCGCTCGAACGGCGATGGAGAAGGTCATAGCGAAACTTATGGATTACCCAGATGGTCTGCCGAGTACGTCGGATGCGCTTACTTTGCTATCGGCTACTTTGCACGCTGATTCGCGTCCTAGTCAAGGAAATGGTTGCCTCTCCAGATCTACCGCAGCCTAGGGTGAACAAGTGCCTGATAGCGCTGGTGACCAAGAAGATAGTCAGCAAGAACAGTATAGGGGTGAGTAATCACTGCCTGATGTCGTGAAACATATGCTGACTGCGCGACGAAGGGAACAGCATGGTACAGATGGGTTGGAGCATGACATGGGATGAGTCTTGTAGAAGTATATGAATATGGCTCGACATCCTTCATCCCGCTTCGAAGGGCCGCCAAGCGCTATCGCCGTTTCACTGCGTCGAGTATCCGCCAGAAATCTGCCACGACTTGTCGATCTGTATGTCGCTTGTTCCGGTCGATCTGCATCTTCATCAGTCTCTCGCTGCGAAGAACGACGAGACACTCGCCTTCATCTCCGTGACATTCCAGTCCTTCACAGCCAGGTTGGATGGCTCATTGTTCCACTGAAAATAGACGCCTTTGACTGCCAATCATGTCATTTACAGGTCTATTGGAAGGGATCCTCTTGGCTTGCCACTGACCATGTCGGAAGAGCACCTTCGGGTCCTGCCACTTGTACGGCTTGAATTGCCATGCTTGGCCAGTGGTGAGCACGCAGATGACTCGGTCCCTTCGTCAAGCTCAGCTCCACATCCTGCTTGGAAGCACGTCCGCCTACCATGCGTCTTGCCCAAACTTCTGTAATGCTTCGACCCCGTCGACAACGTAATACTTGCTCGTCACTTCGCCTGCGCGCCCATAGGTCAGACGCAGCACATGAGACGACCAATGAGAAACTTACCGCCAGGTCCACTCCGCTTTCTTAGAACAGGTACCATATCCTCAGCCCGCACATTCCCCAGCAACGCTTCATTCTGCTTGGCCACTTCCGACGGTTCGAACCTGGGAGTTACACAATCTCGGTCAGCTTCTAGCTCGCGAGCTACCTGAGCTCGGTGTGTACATGACTCACAATCCCTGTTCCAAGAACTTCTTAACGTTCCACATTGTGATGAGGGCTGTTGGGGAGGAAGAGACCATTATGATTGGGTTATTCGATTTGGCTTTACGTGCACCGCGTGATGGATCTGTGACACCCAAAGACGATTGGAAGCAGTATCAGATACGATGGATACCGCTCGCTCGTCCGGAAGGACGTACCAAGGGATGTTTGAGCGGGAGGTACAATGGGCCGACTACTTGTTGTCTCGAGCGATTTGCGTAAAGCACGGATCTTCTCGATCATGACGCCTTGCAAGAAAGGCTGGAAGTTCTGAACGGGTGTCAATCCTGGACGATAGGCCTAATCGTCGAATTCCGCATACGCTGATGAGAGAATGATACCTACATTGACTTTTCCCCCTCCAGATGTACGGAGAACAGAGTTGCGATCTTGCAGCTCGATCTCCTCTGCCCGCAGCTATTCATCATCAGCGAAAATAACCTGCGTCAAAGCTGGTCAAGCAGCTGTAGGCCGGCGAACTGAGACTGACCTTCCTGCAGAACTCCCGGTCGACCACATCTACCTCGTATTTCCGTTTGGCCGGCGCAGTCTGTCGAGAAGGTCCTGCTTCTGCCGTAGAGTCCAGAGCTGAAGGCATTGATTCCACTGTAGCGGAAGCCGCAGTAGTGGCTGGAGCTAACACTGTACTCACGGTCAACCACGGATTCTCACCCCTCCAAGCTGAACTCACCAGCATCCTCGCCCTTTCCCACAACCCGCCCAGCACCATCCACTTCCCCATTCAAGTACTCCACAACCCCTCTCCGATCCGCCACACTGACGTACCCAACCCCAGCCGCCTGTCCTTTTATCAAATAATCTCTCACCCCCAGCTCCCGCTCAGTCCACGCCAACCACATTTGACCGAGATTATAAAACTCATCTCGTGAACCGACTTTTGAGGTATATCTTGTCGGAGCGTCTTTTGGAATATTAATGGGCGAGGAGGAGGTTCGGGGGAAGGATATGTAGGCTGCTAAGGGGAGGGTGGGGGAAGGTTCGGAAGCTGCTGTGAGGAGAAGAGGGGTGGTCGAAGAGGACATGGAGGAGCGGAGGAGGTCGAGAGGGTCATGTTCCGCCATGTCGGAAACCAATCGCTGTCAGATACGACGACAAAACATCAAGTAGTCC